>OHYE01000670.1_pt1 | contig 16792 bp, 9 predicted proteins | sample 1580141 | NCBI WGS metagenome assembly OHYE01 (sample SAMEA3882530, study PRJEB24775) | human gut metagenome | biome: human-associated habitat; feature: intestine environment; material: feces | place: Netherlands | collected 2009/2010 | reverse complement strand
CTGTTTCCAAGATTGGTTTTTCGTAATCTGATCGTATGGTATCGGGAATAAATCACGCGAATTATTATTCAAGGCTTCCTTAAATGTCCAGCTACCTTTAGCGAACTTATCCCAACGAACCAAGTCTTGACGACGCCAACCTTCCCACGCAAATTCACGGCCACGTTCATTGATCAACTCATCCAACGTTAATGTTTCCGGAGTATACACGGGCTGATTTGCCCTTTCACGTATTAACTGGAATGCAGGTTCCGCACATAAAGCTGATAAAGTAGCGGCATTACCACCTCTCAAAATAGCTTCAGCCTTCATATAATAGATATCGGCTAAACGATATAAAACAAAATCATTGTTCATATTACCAGTCATACCCAACTCATATTCATACTTCTGAATACGAGCGCCTTCCCAACGATAAGCGGCATTAATAGAAGATACCTCAATAGTCAATTCCAATTGTTTTCCCGGATTATCACCATCCTCAACAGGCTCTCCCGTGACCTTATCATAAATCAAACCGTAAATAAAAGTCGCCTTTTTCCGAGTATCGTCATCTTTATATAAAGCAAGGAAGTCCGGAGTAGCGCAACCTCCATTCCAACCGCCCACATTTATACCCCACATCTGGCGAGACTTGGGATGTCCGGAGAATTTATGGAAATGAAACTCGTAGTCTCCATTTGAATTGATACCATTTTGCATCGGTACCACGAAAATATTTTCTTTACAAGACTCATTCGCCACTTTAAATGGAGCGGAGAAATCAGATACGACCTCATAATATCCAGAGTTAATCACTTTATCGCAATACTCTATCACTTTATTCATATCGTCCTTATCGTAAGAAGAGGCCCCTTTGAACACCTTTGCGTTCAAATATAGTTTTGCCAACATCGTATAAGCCATCGATTTCGTACATCTTCCATAATTCTCGGCAGACGGAGCGTCATCCAAATATTCCATATTATCTAAGATACAATCTACGACTTTCTGATAAAGCTCAGGACGGCTTGTCTGAGGAGAAGCCGTGATTTCACTCTCATATGTATCGATATAAGGAACATTCCCAAATAAATCCAGTAAGATAGAATAATAGAAACATCTCAAGATGACAGTCTCCGCACGATATTTATTATAGATATCGACATCCATCTCCTCTTTATATGTATCCAAGTCGTAAACCACACGGTTACATGTCGTTATTCCAGAAAATACGGAAATCCACACATTATTCAATGCATCCAGATTGTATTGCCATTGATGACGATGGAAATCCTGCCATACCCCTCCGTCATACCAGTCATTACCCGGCGCACGAGTCGGAACAACACATTCATCCGAGGAAACAGTCTGCAACCCCCATACTCCCCAGTGATTCTGATAAGCCTGCAATTCCGCATAGGCAGCACCTACCGCTTGCGGAATCAAAGAAGGATCCGCAAAAAGTCATTTGATACCATTTGTCCCGTCGTATCTTCATCCATATCCGTACAAGAAGGAGCGATAACCAAGAAACAAATCATTGATACTATATATATTAAACTATATTTTTTCATAACCTTCGATATTTAGAGTATCCATTAAAACGTAACATTCAAACCAAGAATAAAAGAACGGCTAGCCGGATAATAACGAGTCCTCTCAATACCCATATTATCTAATCCTACCATATCAACCTCCGGGTCGATGCCCTTATAGCCAGTGATCGTAAACAAGTTCTGACCAGTCAAGTACAAACGTAAGTTTTGCATGAAACCTAATTTCTTCACCGGTACATTATAACCCAATGTGATATTGTCCAACTTCACAAAAGAACCATCCTCCAAATAATAACTAGAGGCTTGAGCCGCATCTTGCAACGGGATATCCATTACCGAAGCCAACATATTCTTCTCCTTTCCAGCCACATTCCGATTCTCCAATGCCATACGGCTTACATTATATACATCATTGCCTACGACAGCACGGAATGTAAACGATAAATCGAAGTCACGATATTTAAACTCGTTAGTCCATCCTGCTATAAAATCAGGTTGCGCATTACCTACGATCTCACGATCCTCATTATATGTAAAGTCACCACTACCATCAACATCCTTGAATTTCCATTTACCATCTTCCGTAAATCCCTCGAATACCGGCAAATAAAAATCACCGACCTTGCCACCCGGGACCAAACGAATCAATGGAGTCGAGTTCATACCTCCTAAATCACCATCCGACAAATAACCGGTCTCAATCCAGTCTGTTTGGAAAGTCTCATTACTTAATTTGTCCAATTTATTCGTATTGAATGAGAAGTTAATAGAACTAGTCCACGAGAAGTTTTTACTCTGCACTGGGGTTCCGGAAACAGAGAATTCCAGACCTTTACTTGTAGCATCACCCACATTCGCCAACATAGAAGAATATTGGTAAGGAGGAGTCGGGACCTTATATTTATACAACAAATCTGAAACCTTACGGGTATATAAATCAACGGTCACGTTCAAGCGGTTATTCAACGCTGCAAAATCAACACCTAGATTCCATTCGCCTTTCCGCTCCCATTTCAAATCCGGATTCTGGTTCTGTGTCGGCCCATAAGCATTGATCCATTGTTTAGAAGAATGATCATAAAAACGGCCTACCACTCCCATCATTGGCAAAGACAAATAATTATCTGAAGGCATATTTCCTGTCACGCCATATCCCAAGCGCAATTTCAAATCGTTAATCCAGCTAGCGCTTTCCATAAAAGCCTCATTACCGATAGACCAACCGACACTTACCGCAGGGAAAGTTCCCCATTTATAATCCGCACCTAAACGAGTAGAACCCTCACGTCGTACAGACGCTGATAACAAGTAACGATTTCCCCAGTTATAATTTACACGGCCGAAGAACGAAACCAAATTATCTTGAGAAACCGAACCATCCATCATGCTTTGGCTAGGGTTATTAATCAAGTTACTACCCGCACCCAAATTATAGTAAGAATATACATCCGAATCAAAATTCGAGTTGTTCATGCTAAATGACTCCCGATAGTTATGCTCATAGGTATACCCACCTAATACCACCAAATGATGTTCTCCAAAAGATTTTACATAGTCGATCGTCGTCTCCAGTGTTTTATTAAAACGAGTATTAAAACTCCGAGACGCTGACCCGAAACTAGAAGTGTTAAATACCTCTCGTGAGGTATAAGTACCTTTATTTATATCAGAGTATTTCAATGAGCCAAAAACTTGCGCACGAAGTCCTTCCAAAATATTCCAAGTTACACGAGCAGACCCTTGGAAAAGTCCGCCTTTTGTACGACGGTCACGCTGCATAATATAAGCCACCGGATTTGAATATCCTTGAATATCCAGCGCATAATACCCTCCGGCATCTATCGTTCCCGTCTCGTCGTATACGGGTGCCGTAGGATTATAATAATACGCATGCTTAAAAGCGGAATAATCATCATAGCTGGAATTCTCACCTTCCCGGTCAAAACGACGATAAGTAGCGTCGTATGCTATTTGAATCTTTTTATCGAATAAATTCTGATTAGCGGAAAAACGAGCGATCATCTCATTGAACCCAGACTTAAGAGCGATACCTTGGTTATTTCGATAAGATACAGAAGCCCGGTAATTAAAATCGGTCGTACCTCCTGTCAATGCCAAGTTATGCGAATGAGAGAACGGAGTTCGGGTAATCTCATCCATCCAATTCGTATCATATCCCCGGTCGTTTCCCCCATTTGCCAAAAACTGGTCACGATCCATGACTTCCAATTGATTGGCTATGGAAGAGATAGACATATATCCATTGTAGGTAACGCTCATCTTCCCGGCAGAACCTCGTTTTGTCGTAACCAAGATAACGCCATTCGTTCCACGGGTTCCATATATCGCCGCCGCTGAACCATCCTTCAATACATCGATACTTTCAATATCATCTTGTGGGATAGCGGATAAATCCCCTTGAGGAATACCATCAATGACGATCAACGGAGAAGTATTACCGGTTAAGGATGAAGTTCCGCGTAATTGGAACTTATACTCTCCATTCGGGTCGCCGGCATTTGGTTTGGATATATTCAAACCTGCCACTTTACCTTGCAACATTCCCATTGGGTCAGACTGTACGCCCTTGATCAAGTCTCCCTCTTTCAAGCCTGCTACAGAGCCGGTCAATTCTTTCTTTTTCTGAGAGCCATATCCCACGGCTACCACTTCTTGAAGTCCGATACTTTCTTCCTCCAAGCTCACATTTATCGTGTTCTTTCCATTTACCGGAATCTCTGCGGTCTTATATCCAATATAAGAAACGATCAATACGGCATTTGATGATACATTCGAGATCTGATACATACCGCTTATATCAGAAATCGTACCGTTAGTCGTTCCTTTCACCGCTACATTGGCGCCAATGATCGGTTCGCCTGTCATAGATTCCTTTACAACTCCTTTTACTGTAATCGTTTGCGCCATCATGGGAAAGAATAACGCCAAACTAACGATCAAAAACAGGACCTTTCGAAGCCATACTTTCTTTTTTTGATTTTCCATAACTCATTCATTTAAAGTTGACATTGTTTTTACAAAAAACGACCGGAGATCTCAATGTGCTGTAATTCAATTCGTATGGTAATGGTTATATATAATAGAGTATTAAAATCCACCGGTCGTTGTTTTTAAGCATTCAATCGCATTAAACTTTCGGGAATTGCCACGGGCTTCTATAGCTCCGCTTCAAATACGCGTCCGCTTTCGGATTATCCACAAACTTACGAGCTTGCGGATCATACACAACACGAGTTCCCGTCAAATATGAGATATTGGCCATATGCGCCAGGATCGTCGCGAAAGCCCCTTTCTCGATCGGGCTGTTCGTCTCAATCGATTTATTCAATATACACTTACACCAATTCGTCGCATGCGCCTCAACACCGCCATCCTCGAACTTCCCGACAAGCTGGGAACGGTCAGTTAACAACTCACCCTCCCGGTTCTTCTCTGGAATCAATTCATAGCCTTCTCGATTACATACCAAGGTGGCTTTACTTCCTACCCAAGCTACTCCTTGATTCCGATTATACAGGTGAGCAACCTGTTGTGCCCACTCTATATGGAAATTCTTATATTGGAAAATCGTTGTCTGGCAGCTGGGAGTCTCATTGAAAGAGGTAGGATCTTTATAAGCCGTAGAGAATACCGCCTCCGGATATTCACGGTCACACAATCCTAACGCTTTCAATCCATCGAACGCAGAGTCTATCCAATGCACTCCCCAGTCGGTTTGCTGGCCGCCTCCATAATCCCAAAAGCCGCGCCATCCACGGAAACGATAATTATTAAATGGGCGCTCGGGAGCCGGACCCAACCACATATTGTAATCCAATGTAGAAGGAACCGGAGAATCCGCAACTGCCGGACGTGGATCCGTCGATTGGCAAAGCCATATCTGAACTTTATAAACATCCCCCAACACACCGGATTTCAATATCTCATTAGCCGCCAAGAAATAGCGTTGGCTGGTCTGCCATAAGCCTGTTGTCACCACCCCTTTATATTTCTTTTGGAAATCCATCATCGAATGGCATTCCGGAATCGAATTAGCAACCGGCTTTTCCACATAGATCGCCTTGCCCGCTTTTAATGCCTCTGCGAAGATGTAGGCATGCCAATGGTCCGGTGTTGCGATAATGACCCCGTCGATATCCTTATTTGCCAAGACTTCCCGGAAGTCACTATATGCCTTGATCGAGGTCGTTTGATTCGGAAAGTCTTTTTTGAAACGTGCGATCTGCTCATCAAGTCTCACTTTGTTCACGTCGCACATGCCCACACAATGTACCCACGGATTATCAGTCAAAGCCCCTTGCAAATCACGGCATCCCATGCCGACACCTATTACTGCGATATTCACCCGCCCTTTTATAGTCTCTTCCTTATGAGAGACGGTAGGAGCTGCCGATGCCAAAAGAGGTGAAATACCTAAGCCGGCGGCCAACATCGTCGAGTTCTTTAAAAAATTCCTACGTGTAGTCATAAATCATTTTTTTAAGGTTATACAATCTATAAATTTCGAATCCATATATTACGGAAAGCCACTTCCACTCCATGATCCTGTAAGCTTAATGGCAGACGGCCATGCGCTACATATTTAGGTAAACCGGTATATGGGGTCGTTCCTTTCAGTATATAATTATTCTGTACCACGACTCCGTTCAATACCACAGTGATCATAGCGGGAGATTCCAATTCGTCGTTTGTCCCGAAACGGGGAGCTTTCCAATAAATATCATAAACCTGCCACTCATTTGTCTTCGTGAAAGCATTTACCAACGGTGCGCTTTGCTTATAAATACTGCCGACCCAGCCATTCACATACGTAGGATTATCCTCACAATCCAAAACCTGCACCTCATAACGGCTTTGTAACATAATGCCACTATTTCCTTTCATCTGTAATGTATTATCCTTTCCCGGTGTAGGGGTCTTGAACTCGATATGTAACTGGCAATCTCCAAAATAATCTTTTGTCCGGATCGATCCGGTCCCGGAAGCCACAATCATCGCCCCATCCTTTACGGTCCATTTAGCGGGACCTCCATCTTTTCCCGCAGATTCCCACATAGAAAGATCTTTTCCATCAAACAGGATGATCGCATCGGAAGGAGCACCAGTTCCGACACCCGGCTTTACCTTAGGAGGAACCGGATAATACCATTCAGTACTCTCAGGTTTCCATCTTTCCGGTGGTCTTTGTTGTTGATTACTTTGTTGGGCACTCATAAAAAACGCTCCACATAAAAGACTGATAAGAACAATCATTTTTTTCATGCTACATAGTATTAAATTAATGTTTCTGTTTTCGCTCTATGAACAAGCAGTAGCAAATGTATCACGGATATGAAGAATCCTCTTTTTCTATTTTATCAAAATCGTTTCCGATTGTCGCATAATACAAGTTCCAGCCTGTCCCCCCCGGTCATTGAGAAAATCGTATCAAGAATGAGACAATTTTACATGGCGAAGTAAGCCATACCCTTCCGTCATATTCCGTCTTCTCTCCCGGATTTCTTCCAAGGTTTGTAAATTCCCGATAGAAGGCATCTCATTTCGTCTAGCGTTATCCAAGAATTTCCACGCATACTCGGAAGCGATAGCGGAATCACGCATCAGTGGTAGGCGGGAATGAAAAACTCCGGTCCGTACGGAATCTGCGAACAAATCACATAGCGTACTTATATTTTTCCCTCCATAGGGCTTCTCGATCCGGTGTGTTTCATTAACACCTCTCAACTCCACGACCGCAGTCTTAAAATCATGACTCATCCGGGCGATTCCTTTCGTTCCTATTACATCTATGTAAGAGTTATGCGTTTGGTCTTTCGATAATTGTCCATACACATGCCCTTGTGTTATATCAAATACCACCCCGTTCTCAAATGTCCCGTGACATTGCAACCACCAAGGTTCGGGATAATCCCACATCCGGATCGCCTGCGCATGCCATGTCTTATACTCGCATCCGGCATACCACCGGGAAATGTCCACATAATGCATTCCGCAATCATGAAAAGACGGACCTTCATATTCATGACCTTCACCCGGAGCCAACCCCGGAGTCATATGGCAAATGCGAATGATCGCCAAATCTCCGATCTCTCCTCTCCGGATAAATTCTTTAATCGTATTATGGTACCAAGAATTACGCAAATACAAATTAACGGTCGAGAACAAACTTGAGTTTTCCACGCATTTCACGACTTCCCATTCATGCTCGATCGTATCTGCGACCGGTTTCTCTGAGATGACATGTTTGCCAAATGCCATTGCCTTCTTAATTTGCCTCAACCGGGAATCCGCCAATGTAAATAAACCGACCACTTGTACTTCCGGGTCCTCGAATACAACTTGCTCATCCGCTACGATTCGGGATGTCGGCGACTTCCTCCTTGCCAAATCTCGTGCCTCTGGGTCCGTATCGCAGATGTAAAGTACCTCCCATTGATCGCTCTTCCGCATCTCCTCCAAATAAAATCCACCCATGCGACCAAAGCCTATTATACCTACTTTTACTTTTTGATTCATATTCTATCTTTTAAAGATTCACACTGTTTTTGCCAAAATTAAAGCCCCTTGAGTCAAACAGTATTGCACTTTTCTCTCAAAATTATTACCTATCGTCTCAACAAACAGTCTTACAAGGAACGGCTTTTAAAGCCAAAAACCGAAGTCTGGACATTGAAACAAAATGAAAAACAATGATACGATACTGCTATGGAAAGTCTAGGAAAAGGCTTTATATTGCGCATGAAATACAAGGGAGATCTATGAAAAAAAACTTGATGAATTATTTATACGTCCTATTATTTGTAGTAACCGCAATAGAGCTCAACGCCCGGTCATACTACTTTAAATCCTATGAGGTAGAAGATGGATTAAGCAATAATAACGTGACATGTTGTGTCCAAGATCATTATGGCTTTATGTGGTTTGGAACACGGGACGGGCTCAATCGATTTGACGGGAACAAATTCCATATCATAAAAAATCAAACCAAACAGAGAGGAACTTTAATAAGTAGCTGGATTACCGACTTGGCGATAAGCCCTTCCGGTGAACTCTGGGTGGGTACTAATATGGGAGTACAAAAATACGATTACCAAACCGATACTTTTTCCTTGATAAAGTTCACGAAAGGAATCGGCTGTACCTATCTGGAATTTGATCACCAAGGGAATCTGTGGATGCTGTTATCCGGCTTTTCCCTTATTAAATATAATGAGCAATCCGAGCTACACCAAAACTACCTGTATAAGGATAGTGATCCGATCACCTCTTTCTATATCACCCCCCAAGATCAGATATGGGCCACCACGCTAAACGGTAATGTCGTTCTCTTAGACCCGACCGATAACAAATTCATCCCTCTAAATATCCATAACGGTAGCGACACCCTACATATAGATAATATGACGACTCTATGGGCATCCCCGTCCGATAATACATTACTGATAGGTACAAGCGATAACGGAGTCAAACAAGTCAATATACAAACAGGTGTTTGCCGAAATGTTCTTACCCGGCAAAAGAACAGCCCCCTCTATACCCGGGATATTTTCCAAGTGACAAACGACGAGGTATGGATCGCCACCTACAACGGTATCTATATCTACCAAATCCCCTCAAACAAGACCTTTCACATTGAGCAAGACAAATGTGATCCATATTCACTATCCAACAACGCTACCAAACAGTTTTGCAAGGACCGGGAAGGTGGCTTATGGATCTGTACGGATAATGGGGGCATTAATTACCTTCCTCCTTATCTCAAATTCAAGAAAGACTACAATATACCCGGGAAAAAAACAATTAACGGTGATATTATCCATGATATTTGCCAAGACGCTAACCATAATATATGGATAGGAACCGAAGACGCTGGTCTCAATAAACTCGACATCCGTACGCAAACCTATAAGAACTTCCAAGATAAAGACGGTCTTTCCCAAAGCTGTATCCACGGGCTTACCGTGATTGGAGACTATCTATGGATCGGGACACACGCTAACGGGGTAGACGTGATGGATATCCGTACGGAGAAAATCATCAAGCATTATACGATCGCCCCGAATCCTTACGCCTCCCAAAACGATATCATCGTATATCTCTATAAAACCCGGAAAAATAACTTGCTCATAGCTACGGCATCCGGCATGTATCAATATAATCCGGAGAAAGATATTTTCGAGCCTCTCGATCAATTCCCCGGTAATTGCAGGATACAAACGATCTTCGAGGATCACGAAGGGGTTATATGGGCCGGAACATTCAATATCGGATTATATTATTTCGACCCAATCCGGCAAAAACACGGCGAATTTAAATTGGATTCCATAAACACGAACGCCAACCGGACGATCAATCACATCCATGAGGATACTAAAAACAATCTATGGTTCGCTACCGGAAACGGAGTGAAAATGTATGACCGGAATTTAAAGAGTACGACAAGATACACGACTCAAGACGGCCTACCCAGTAACGTCATTTACCGGATCGAGGAAGACCCTAAAGGCCACATGTGGATCAGTACCACAAATGGCCTAGCCGTACTTAACCCAGTCAATCAAGAGATCAAGGTGTTCAAAAAAGAACATGGGCTCCTGTCCAATCAATTCAACTATAACTCTTCTTTAAAAGCTAAAGACGGCAAACTATATTTCGGGACCTTGAAAGGCTTGGTTCGGTTCCACCCCGATAATATCCAACAGTTCTCTATCCAACCGAAGATTTATATGACACAAATCAATTATTCGGACCCCGACCATAATCTATTGAGGCAAAAAGACATCACTTTTAAAAAAGGGATCACCTTAGAACATAATCAGTCCACATTCTACATCGACTACACATCATTAAGCTACCAAGCCCCCAACCTCACCCAATACGCCTATTGCATGGAAGGGTTAAGTTCCAAATGGTATCATGTGGTGGGCGAGAACCGGGTTTATTTCACGAAACTACCGCCCGGTAATTATACGTTTAAGGTGAAGGCGGCGAACCTGTCCGGTATTTGGAATGATGAGCCGGCGATGTTCCAGATTACGATCCTTCCCCCATGGTGGCTCTCTACCAAGGCGTTAATCCTATATGGGATTATCGCTATCGGATGCGTAGTGTTGCTGATCTTTATCATTTCCCGGCATAATAAGGCCAATATACAGCAGAAAATACAGGAGTTCGAGAATGAAAAGGAGAAGGAGCTTTATCAAGCTAAGATTGATTTCTTCATCAATATCGCTCATGAGATACGTACGCCCCTAACTTTAATTAAAAGTCCTCTGGAGAAAGTAACACGGGACATCAAGCTATCTCCCAGCGCAAAGAATTATCTGACAATTGTGGATAAAAACGCAAACCGGCTACTGGATCTGGTGAATCAACTACTGGATTTCAGGAAGACGGAAATCGAGGGATATAAACTAAACTTCATACATACGGACATCATCGCATTGATGCAAGAGACCTTTGAGCGTTTCCACGACACGGCAGAGCAGGAGGCATTGCAGATGATTATCGAGTGTAACGTGAAATCTTTCTACGCCTTTATCGATAAGGAGGCTTGCACGAAGATACTCAGCAACCTCCTATCGAACGCTATTAAATACGCAAGAAGCAAGATCATCGTTCGGTTCGAGGCGCAAGATGGCGAGCGATTCACGATCGATATCATGAACGATGGAAAGCCCATCTCGGAGGAGATAAAAGAAAAGATCTTCGAGCCTTTCTACCGGGATGACTCCTCTATCCATAAATCCGGGACCGGGCTCGGACTACCCTTAGCCCGTTCTTTAGCGGAGATGCACGAGGGATCGTTGACGTTGGAGGAATCTCCGGCCGGGCTTATCATCTTTAGATTACGTTTGCCGGTGAACCAACCGAACTCATTAAAACTAGAGGAAGAGAAAGCAGAGGTCCTGACCAACCCTGCCAGCGAGCGGAAATATGTCACCCAAGAATCCCGCCCGACGGTTCTCGTGGTGGAAGATAACACCGAAATGCTCCATTTCATCGGTCAAGAGATCAATGTCCATTACAATGTTGTCACCGCCGGTAATGGCGAGGAGGCGATTGCCCGTCTTCAGGAATATGGCATCCAATTAATCATCAGCGATATCATGATGCCTGTCATGGATGGTTTCACCTTATTGAAAAAGATAAAGACTAATCTGGAGTTCAGCCATATCCCGATCATCCTCCTGACGGCTAAGAACACCTTGCAATCTCGCATGGAAGGGCTTGAGCTGGGGGCGGACGCTTACATCGACAAACCTTTCTCCATGGATCTATTGCTTACCCAAGTGACGAACCTGCTGAACAACCGGAGCAATATGCGTGCCTATTATTTCAACTCGCCGATTGCCAATATCAAATCCATGGCTTACACGAAGGCGGACGAGAAGTTCTTGAAGAAACTGAACGATATCATCGACAGCCATATAAACGACGTGAACCTAGACGTGGACATGATAGCGGACTTGATGAATCTAAGCCGTCCGACCCTTTACCGTAAAATCAACGGCCTATCGAACGTAACGCCCAACGAGTTGATCAAGATCAGCCGGCTAAAGAAAGCCGCCGAGTTGATCCTTCAAGGCGATATGAGAATTTACGAGATCGCCGAGGCGGTTGGTTTCAACTCGCAATCCTATTTCAGCCGGGCCTTCTCCAAGCAATTCAACATGAGCCCCTCGCAATACGCGAAAGAAAATAATATCGAATTGAAATAGCCCGCTAGGAAGAATAGGTCTGGAACCAGCGGGTTACCTTCTCGCTATACGTCTTGGAGATCGGGATATCGGGTACTTTCTCGATCCCCAGCTCCAGATAAACGCCCTCCTTCTCCCTGCGGATCACCTTCACTTGGTCGAAATTTACCATGAAAGAACGATGGCAACGGAGTACATTCGTATCAGCGAGGTTCTCTTCGATCGCCTTCAAGGAGTTGCGAAGCATAAACTTCGTGAGCTGCCCCTTATTCAGATACCAGATACAAACGTAATTATCCGCCGATTCAAGATACAGCAGGTTACTTCGCTTCACGGAAAGGCGCAACTCGTTCTTCTCGTCATAGAAAGAGAAAACGCTTTGCCGAACCGCCGCTTCTGTCTGGTTCTCCTCCAACAATCGCAATTGCCGCTCTTTCTCTTTATAAGAGAAATACAGGTGCAGCACGGAATAAGGGAGCAATAAAACCAGACTGGTATTCACCGCCGAATCGTTAAAAACTTCCATATATTCTCGTTCCGGATTCAGTACCAACGTATAAATCGTATAGAAAAGCGACATGAAGAATATCTCCAGCACGATCCAGATCGCATAGGTCCGGACCGTGATAGCATGCCGCTTCCCCCAATGGAACAGAATAATACGGCTCAAGACAACCACCAATACTCCCGTCAAGATAATCAAGCTAGAGAATACGAAGAACTTAAACTCCGAGACCTTGTACCAAGAGGTGGAGCTAAACGGTTTGTAGATGTTGATAAACACCAACGCAAACAAGGCCGTCCACAAAATCAGCCTCACGATATTCTGTTTACCGTATATGTAACTTGGTATTTTTTGATCCCACATTCCCATCTTTTTGCCTCTATTTTGGAACAAATGTAATCATTTTCCCAGACGAAATTCACCCCTCTATAAAAGATTTCACCCCTAAATAACACTTTATGTCCCCAACAAAGCCCGTTTAAACCATTTATTTTGAAGAGATGTTTTTCTATTGTTTGTTTGCAGTAAAAAATCAGAGGATTATGGATATTTCACTTCGTACTAAGCAACTGAACAGTCTTTTCTCTTATGACAAAAAGACTGAATTGGAAGAGAGCCATCTGGAGATCATCCCGTTTCGCTTCACCCAGACCCGTGGCGCCAGCGAGATCGACGAGTTCCAGAAGGGACTTACCCCCACCGGATTCTGTCCGATGACAGACGATCGTATCCAAGAGAACAAATCTTTCTCGTATGCCATATTCACGCCCTCGGGACGTAAAAAGAATAATGAGGCGATTATCCTGTTGCATGGCCTGAACGAGCGAACTTGGGAAAAATACCTCACATGGGCGGAATACCTCACCCATACGACCGGTAAACCGGTCATCCTGTTCCCGATCGCTTTCCATATGAACCGTACCCCGGGATTATGGGCCAATCCCCGTGCGATCCTCCCTTGGGTAAGCAAACGCAAGGAGGAGATAGCGAACGTGACGAACTCCACCTTCGCCAACGTAGCCCTCAGCAGCCGGCTATCCCAAAACCCGTTACGCTTTTACGCCTCGGGCAGAGAATCCGTTTATAATATGTGGCAATTGGTTCATGAGATCAAGAACGGCGAGCATCCTTTGTTCAAGGAAGATACGTCCATCAACTTATTCGCTTATTCCATCGGCGCGTTACTCTCGCAGGTCTTGTTATTAGCGAATCCGGACAAGATGTTTACGGACACCCGTTTATTCATGTTTTGCGGTGGCTCCATCTTCAGTGAGATGGATGGCAACGCCCGTGATATCATGGACAAGGAGGCGTTCGCCAAGGTACGCCATTACTTCCGGCATGATTTCTTGGAGAACCGTACGCTTCCCACCTCGTTCAAGAATGATTTTCTGGAGCAAGCCTTTAAGGCCATGGTACGTGAGGATGTGTTACGAGATTACCGGGAGTCGTTCTTCCAACGGGCTTGCGATCGTATTCGGGCGATCTCATTGAAAAAAGATATCGTTATGCCTACTGGCGGGGTGATCAAGGCTTTAGGAAAAGCGTCCGGCAAGATATTGGAAGAACTGGATTTCCCGTTCGCTTACTCCCATCAAATCCCCTTCCCGACACACTCCCGTATCGATCCGGGCCTGATCAACCAAGCCTTTCATTCCATATTCACGAGGGCGGCGGCGTTTCTCTAAAGAGATCACAAATTGTGACCTCAAACACTCATATTCTTTTTTAGTTCATGCAGGTACAATAAAAAATCGCTAAATAACTAATATTACGTTATTTAGCGATCATCCATCGTGGTCCCACTTGGGCTTGAACCAAGGACTCCCTGATTATGAGTCAGGTGCTCTAACCAACTGAGCTATAGGACCTGTTCAAAGCGTAGCTCTGAAATCGGGTGCAATATTACGATTTATAATCGAGATATGCAAATGTTAATGTAGAAAACTTACTTTTCTGCAGATTCCTCAGCACCGAACTCCATCAGGTAAGCCTTGATGAAATCATCAATTTTACCATCCATCACACCGTTGACATCGGATGTCTGGAAATTGGTACGATGGTCTTTTACACGACGATCGTCGAACACATAGCTACGGATCTGGGAACCCCATTCGATCTTTTTCTTTCCGGCTTCCACCTTTGCCTGCTCTTCCATACGATGTTGCAATTCCTTATCGTACAAGATTGAACGCAACTGACGCATCGCATTCTCCCGATTCTTAGGCTGGTCGCGGGTTTCCGTATTCTCGATCAGGATCTCTTCTTCTTCGCCCGTGTAAGGATCTTTAAATTGATAACGCAGACGCACTCCGGATTCCACCTTGTTCACGTTCTGCCCACCGGCACCTCCCGAACGGAACGTGTCCCAAGAGATGGCAGCCTGATCGATTTTCACCTCGATCGTGTCGTCGACCAGCGGGGTGACAAAAACAGAAGCAAATGAAGTCATTCGCTTGCCTTGCGCGTTATAAGGAGACACACGTACCAGACGATGCACACCGTTTTCACCCTTCAAATATCCGTAAGCATAGTCGCCTTCGATGTTGAGAGTCGCCGTTTTAATACCGGCCTCATCCCCTTCCTGATAGTTGGCTACGGAAATCTTATATCCATTCGCCTCCGCCCAACGCGTATACATACGGAGCAACATGGAAGCCCAGTCCTGGCTTTCCGTACCGCCGGCACCGGAGTTGATCTTCAGCACACAACTCATCTGGTCGGCTTCCTGACGCAACATATTGCGGAACTCCAGGCTTTCCACCAACTGGATGGCATTGCCATAAGCCTCGTCAACTTCTTCTTCGCTGACGATTCCTTCTTTTACATAATCATAAGCCAACTGCAATTCTTCTGCTGCAGCATGAACCTCGTTATAAAGTTCGATCCACTTTTTCAGTTCTTTTACTTTCTTCATCTGGACTTCCGCCCGTTTAGCATCTTCCCAGAAACCAGGATCATGAGTGCGTAACTCTTCTTCTTCTAACTGGATGGTCTTACCATCTATGTCAAAGATACCCCCTCAGCGCGTTCTCGCGCTCCAACACATTCTGTAGTTGGTCTGATGTGATCATAAAAATTCTTGTTTTTAAATTTGTCCCGCAAAGATACTCAATTTTCCTGACTATCAAAATGTCACAGCTACCCCATCTAAACCGGATTACTACCCCACATATTCGAAGCTTCTTCGTACATCTTTTCGATCGGATCTGCGTATTTCTTCAGAATGACAGAACGACGGAGCTTAAGTGTATCCGTCAGTTCAGACCCCATCGTAAAAGGTTCGGACAACAAGGTGAAACGCTTGATCTTCTCATAAGAAGCCAAGTTCTTCTGGTTTTCCTCAATATGTGTCTCGATCAGGCGAAGGATTTCCTTATTCCGGACAAGTTCTTCCCGGCTACCGACAGCCAGCCCCTTTTCTTCGGCATACTTTTCCAGTAATGGATAAGCGGGAACAATCAACGCGCTGACAAACTTACGCTGGTCACCGATAACAGCAATCTGTTCGATATACTGATCGCCGCTCATAACCATTTCAATCGCTTGCGGAGCGATGTATTTGCCGTTCGATGTCTTATATAAGTCCTTGATACGTTCAGTAAAGAACAACGTGTTCCCTTCCATCCTTCCGGCATCTCCTGTACGAAAATAACCATCTTCTGTAAACGCCTTTTCATTTTCGGCTGGCTTATTATAATAACCGGACATCACAGTCTTGCCTTTTACCAGAATTTCGCTATTCTCCGGATCAATCCGTACCTGTACATCTGGCATGACTTCTCCGATCGAACCGAACTGAAATCCGATTTCAGGATAGAAGCAGACGGTCGCTGTCGTCTCGCTCAAACCGTAACCATACACAATAGGGATATTAACAGACTGCAAAAATTCATTGACCGTATCCGAGAGCGGCGCACCGGCCACCGGAAAAAAACGACCGCGTTCGATCCCCAACACCCGTTTCAGCAAATTGAAAACAGTCTTATTATACATTTCGAACTTCAATTTCAACCCGAAAGGAGCCG
>OHYE01000656.1_pt1 | contig 17076 bp, 6 predicted proteins | sample 1580141 | NCBI WGS metagenome assembly OHYE01 (sample SAMEA3882530, study PRJEB24775) | human gut metagenome | biome: human-associated habitat; feature: intestine environment; material: feces | place: Netherlands | collected 2009/2010 | reverse complement strand
TTCATGACAATAGAATGTTCGCGGAGCGTGCATTCTATTGTATTGCGAATGGCGCAGGTGAACAGTAACGTTTTTTACAAGTGCTATAAGTATAAAAAAGGCGGCCTGTTCTGTCAAGAAGTATGCGGAGAGAGTTTTTCCGATCCGGCGATCGACGGCGTGCGCTCCGCGGTCAACGGCTCCGGACAGCTCTGCCGTCAAAGGTTCACTGTGCGGCAGCTTTGGCATTTTCGTGGCAAAAATCAAACATTATTTGCGGCAATGACTTGCCCGGAATCATTTCCCAACCGCACCCCTTCTGTACTCGCTGGGCGTCATGTCATAATATTTCTTAAAGAACCGGATATAGCTCCGGACGTCGGAGTAGCCGACCTTCTGGCTGATCGACTGGATTGTATCTGCAGTGTCGGCCAGCAGCGCGAGAGAACATTCCGTGCGGTAGCAGTTTAAGTACTCGGAGAGCGTTTTTCCGGTGTCGAGCTTGAAGAGCCTGGAAAGGTAGACCGGGTTTAAGCCAACGACGTCCGCGATCTGAGGGACGGAAATCTCCTCCCTGTAGTGCTGCTGGATATAGGAAATTGCCTGGCAGATATAAGTGTGGGCTTCCAGGGAGGTTTTTGTTTTGGCATTTAAAAGTCCCTGGATGCAGGAAAAGAAGATTCGGCTGCATTCGGAAGGATCCGCAGCATTTTCCAGCTTTTTGAGGTAGGGGCTCAGCTGGGTGTCCGGAATGTCATCCCCGAAATCAAGCAGCGCCACATAGATCTCGCACAGGAGGATCGTTGTAAGCTTCCGGGCCTCCTGGGTGTTTGCTGTTTCCAGGTAGCGGGAAAAAAAGCTGTCGGCGATTTTGCGGGCAACAGCCTGATCGCGGTCGATCAGCGCACGGGAAAGCTGGATGGACAGGTTGGGATCCAGGGAGGAGGTCAGATCCTCCTGATGACCGATGATCATAAAATCCTCTGTTTCCGGAGAAGTGAACAAAAGGTTTCTGCGGGCCAGCTGCCAGGATTTCTGGTAGGAGGGCGATGCCTGCTCACATAATACAATTGAAAAGAATGGATCAATGGAAAGCGTCTGCTGCATGCGTTGGGAAATAGCGCTGCAGAGGCGCTTTAATTCTGCCGTCAGCTCTGCTTCTGCGATGGAGGTATTGAGCAAGATGCCGATATTCTGCCCATTTGTATGGATGCCGTAGGCTCTGCCGAGGACGGAAAATGCCTCCGAAGCGCTGGAGAGGACAACGAGGCGCAGCTGCTCCTTTTTTGTGAAATCCTCCATGATTTCGAGGGCAGGCATGTGGATGAGGATCAGGGAAAAGAAGCGGTACGGAAAGACCAGACCGTATTTCATATATTCCTGAGGCAGGGCAGTGACATCGACAGAGGCATGGAGGATACCAAGCAGCAGACGCTCCCGGACGAGCTGTTCCTTTTCGTGCAGGACGGAATGCACCTCTGAGACCTGGGCAGTCAGACTGTCCAGGGCGGAGTTTAAGCGGAAAAACTCATCATGATCGTCGGACAGACCGAGGGTGTAGGGCGTGATGCCGAGCTTTTCCATAATGTCATCCACGGGCTTTAACAAAATCATGCTGTAGATAGCAGAAAGTAAAAAACAGCAGAATAATGTAAAAAAGTATTCGCAAAAACGTCTTGAAAGAAATGGAGCAACTGCTTTTAAATGCTCTGTGGTGGACACATAGTAGGTACACTGCAGCGTATTGGAGTTCTGAACGGCAGGATAGGCATTATAATCGGGAAAAAGCAGGGACTCATTTTCATCAGCGGACAGAGAAGGATCCCACCGCTCGTACAAATCTGCATCCGTGGCATAGATAAGCTGATCGCAAAAGGTAACGACAGCATGATAGCTGTTGTCGGAAAGAATGGCAGCAGCATCACTGCGCAGCTCCCGCATAGCATAGGAAATTGTGATATAACCCTTCGGGTTGGAGGAATACAAAGGCAGACTGTGGGCATAGACCACAACCGGCACAGCGGGACGCGGGCTGTAGTAACGCTCATAAGGAATGTTTACAACCCAGGCCTCCTCCGTGTCCATTTCCGAAAGGATTCGGAGAAAATCCGGATTATAAAAATCACTGTAGGTGTACATGCCTCCACTGGAATCGAAAACCCGTTCACTGCGGTCAAAATACAGACAGATCGTTTCGAAGGAGTACAGCTGAGTGTACGGAGAAATATCATTGATCATACGGGAAAAATAATCGATGGTAGGATCCGGTGAAACGAGGATGTGGTTTACGGAGGCAAGCTTTGCGATAAAAACAGAACCTACCTTCATAACGGAAAAAGTATTTTCGATATTGGAATAGGCAGCGTCTGCCTTCGCCTCCAGCTGTTCCTTTAACTGCAGACTGTTCTGCCAGATGTTTAAGAGTGTGGAAACAAAAAACAGGATCGTGGACAATAGTGCCAGAATAAAAAAACAGGAAGAAAAGTGTCTCGAGCGAATGATATTTTTCAGCTTTTTCTTTTGCATGGAACGATCGAATGATATCAAAACAATTGCCTCCCTTTGATTGGTTCTGACACCATTATACCGAAAAAATGCACAAAGCAAAAGAAAGGGAGTGCAAAAATGGATAGCAAAAATCCGATGAATCTGCAAAAAATAAAGTCAAAAAGTTGCAAAAAGTCAATAAAGGGGGTGATAGATCAAGGCTTTTTTGAAATCGTTATAAATGTAACAAAACAGGTCGGATTTTTTAATTTTTAACAGAGCTGTGTTTTTATATAATGACCTCAGAAACGGAAACAAAAAAACGCAAAGGGGCTGCAGCCACCAGGCGGGCAGCATTTACGGAACAGGACTGTTTCAGAAAAAAAGAGAGGGAGGAAGGTACATGACGGGAAAGAGGGAAAAAACCGCAGCACTTTCAAAGGGCCGACAGCAGGGGGGCCTGCAGAAGGCAGCACTGTATTTCTGGAAGCATAAATATCTGTATCTGATGCTGCTTCCGGCGATTCTGTATTACATCATTTTCTGTTACGTTCCGATGTACGGCGTAACAATTGCATTCAAGGATTTCAATCCGATGCTTGGAATCTGGAAAAGTCCGTGGGCGGGGACGGAAATGTTCCAAAAGCTGTTTGGAATGGAAAAGTTTTATTCCGTTTTCTGGAACACGATCCGGATCAGCCTGATCCGACTGATTTTCGGATTTCCGTTTCCGATTATCATTGCGCTGCTTTTAAATGAGCTGCGGCTTGGAAAGGTAAAACGGGTCATCCAGACAGCGATTTACATTCCGAATTTTATTTCCTGGGTCGTTCTGGGCGGTATTCTGACAAGCCTGTTATCGATGGATTCGGGTATTGTCAACGGCGTCATCAAGGCGCTCGGCTTTGCACCGATCGGATTTTTGACAGATGAAAAGTATTTCGTCGGCACGATGGTCGTTTCGATGATCTGGAAAACGTTCGGCTGGAACACGATTATCTATCTGGCGGCGATCACCGGAATCGATCCGCAGCTGTACGAGGCGGCGACCGTGGACGGGGCGAACCGGTGGCAGAAGCTGTTACATATCACATTGCCGTGTATCCGTTCTATTATTATCGTTGTGCTGATTACGAGAATCGGCGGACTGATGCAGGCGGGCTTTGAACAGATTTTCGTATTGTATCATCCAGGCGTATACGGGACGGCGGATATCATCGATACCTATGTATACCGGATGGGCTTGCAGGAAGGCAAATTTGAGCTGGCGACAGCGGTCGGCTTGTTTAAATCCGTGATCAACTTTGCACTGGTTGTCATTGCAAACAAGACAGCACGCATGGCAGGAGAGGAGGGAATTTACTGATGAGCAGGGAAAAGCCGAAAAAAATCAAGGTTTCTGTCGGCAGCAGGATTTTTGACACAGTAAATCTGATTTTTCTGATTCTGCTGGGGCTGACAACCTTTTACCCGTTCTGGGACTGCCTGGTTGTTTCGTTTTCCTCGCTGAAAAGCTATCTGGCGACGAACATCCATTTATGGCCGGACGAATGGTCGTTTGAAGGCTATGCCTATATGTTAAAAAGCTTCGATCTGTGGAGATCGTATGCGAACTCGATTTTTATCACGGTTGTCGGCACACTGATCAACATGCTGATTACGACGATGGCGGCGTATGTGCTGTCGAAAAAGGATTTAAAGGGACAGCGGTTCTTCATGTTTCTGGCAGTGTTTACGATGATGTTTACCGGCGGAATTATTCCGACCTACATCGTTGTAAAGGATCTGCATCTGATGAATTCGCTGTGGGCGATGATCCTGCCGTCGGCGGTCAACACCTACAACCTGATTATTTTAAGAAACTTCTTCTTGGAGCTTCCGATGGAGCTGGAGGAAGCGGCGCTTTTGGACGGATGTACGGAGATCGGCGTATTGTTTAGGATCATGCTTCCGATTTCCAAACCGGCGCTGACGACGGTGACGCTGTTTTATGCAGTCGATCACTGGAACGACTTTTTCTCGGCGATTATGTATATCAATAAGAAAGAAGCATGGCCGCTGCAGCTGTTTCTGCGGTCGATGCTGTTTCAGAATGACGCAGCATATTCCAGCGGCGGAGAAAGCCTGTTTTTATTAGGACAGCCGATGAAGATGGCGGCTGTGATGCTGGCAATTATTCCGATCATGTGCGCGTATCCGTTTTTCCAAAAATATTTCACAGCAGGGATGACGGCAGGCGCAGTGAAGGGGTAAAATATAAAAGGGAAAGAAAGAGGGAACAAAATGAGAAAAAGAAGTAAGTGTGCATTTCTGGCAACAGCGATGGCAGCGACAACGATTCTGGCAGCAGGCTGCGGCAACAGCGCTTCGGGTGGTCAGAACACTGCGGATTCTGCAGAGCGGGTTCCGATCCGTTGGCTGACGACCGGCGACGCTGCGGCAGAAGCAATTCAGGATAACGACCGCATTATTGAAGCGATCAACGAAAAACTCGGCATAGACCTGACGGTTGAAATCGTTCCGGAAGCCAATACGGAAAAGGTCAACGTTGCGATGGCGTCCGGCGATTTCCCGGATGTGGTAACTGGTGCATACGGGACGAGCGCAACCCAGCAGTGGATTGATGATGGAATGGTTATTCCGCTGAATGATTACATGGATTCCTTCCCGAGCATGAAGGCATGGCTGGAAAATTACGAGTGGTCGGCACAAAATGGAAAATATTACGGCATGCCGTTTATTACACAGTACAGTGTGGCCAATACCCTGATCGTGATGCGTCAGGACTGGCTGGATAATTTGGGATTGTCCTATCCGCAGACGTTGGATGAAATGAAAGACGTCATGCTCGCTTTCACAAACGACGATCCGGACGGCGACGGACAGAACAATACATACGGCTACACGGCAGAAAAGCCGGGACAGTTTGACTGGGTATTTTTCGCATACGGACTACCCTATGCGGACTATTCGCTGGATGAAAACGATCAGGTAATCCCCGTTTTTGAAGATCCTGCGTTTGTAAAGGGCATGACCTACATCAAAGAGCTGTGGGATGCAGGTGCGATCGATCCGGAGCTGATGTTGAATGATATGTCTAAAAAAGAAGAAAAGTTCTATCAGGGCAAAGCCGGCATGATGCCTGCACCCCTGTTCCGTCATGTGACCCGTCATGAAAACAGCGTCAGAGAGCTGTTCCCGGACGCTTCGATCTGCTATGATCTTTCCCCCGCAGGTCCGGACGGCGCGAGAGGCTTAAGCAAGCAGGGCAAGAGCGGTATGATGACCTGTATTACCGCAGCCTGCAAGAACCCTGACAAAGCGGCAGCATTTGTGGACTTCATGGTTTCGGAGGAAGGAAATAACCTGTTGCGTCTTGGTATCGAAGGTATTCATTACACCAAGGATGGCGACGAAATCGTCTTCAACGAAGAAGAGCGTGCAAAGGATGCCTTCTCTCCCAATGGCTGGGCGCACGCGCTGGCGTGGGGCTCCTTCTACTGGCCTCTGGAGAGCAACTACATCCCTGTAACCGATCCGAACCGGGAACGTGCGCTGCATACCGTTGATCTTGCGACCCAGTGCCAGGTTCCGAACCTGGTTAAGCAGAAAACGCAGGTTGAGATCGAAAACGGCGCCGCAGTGGACGATATTTACACCCAGTACTTTTCGGATATGCTGCAGGGTAAGCTTTCCATCGAAGAGGGTGTAGAGCAGCTGAGCAAGTCCTGGAGAAGTCAGGGCGGTGAAGAGATCCTTGAGGCAGTCAATGCAGAGTATCAGAAAACAAAAGCAAAGCAGTAAAAAGGAAAATCTAATAATATGGAAAAAACAGAGAAAAAACCGAATATTATCATGATTCTGGCAGACGATCAGGGTCCCTGGGCGATGCACTGCGCCGGGACACCGGAGCTTTATACGCCCAACCTGGACAGAATTGCAGAACAGGGAATGCGGTTTGACAGCTTCTTCTGTGCCTCGCCGGTATGCTCTCCGGCGAGGGCATCCATTCTGACCGGGAAAATGCCTTCCGCTCACGGCGTACAGGATTGGCTCAGAAGCGGAAACTTAGACGGCGAGAAATTTGCCGCCCAGGGAAAGGAAAATCCTTATTTCGAGGGCTATAAGCAGGAACGGAAGCCGATTTCCTATCTGGAAGGACAGCCCACCTACACAGACATTCTGGCGCAGAACGGCTATCACTGTGCACTCTCCGGAAAATGGCACCTGGGCAACAGCATCGAACCGCAGCAGGGATTTCAGGAGTGGTACACCATCGGCATGGGCGGCTGCTGCTATTACCACCCGGACATGGTGGACCATGGAGAAATCACCGTGCATCATGGGGAATATGTGACAGATCTGATCACGGACCGTGCACTGGAATATTTAAAAGAGCTGGGCGAAGGGGATGACCCGTTTTATCTGTCTGTCCACTATACTGCACCCCATTCTCCCTGGGAAAAGGAGCACCATCCTGCAAAGTGGATCGATTACTATGATGGCTGCACGTTTCCCAGCATTCCCAACGTGCCGGATCATCCCGATCTGCGCACCGGCGCGGTATATGGAACCGGTAAGAGGGAAGAAAATCTGCGGGGCTATTTTGCGGCGATCAGTGCGATGGATGAACAGATCGGCAGACTGTTGGATGCAGTAGAAGAACAGGGGCTGGCAGATAATACCGTGATCCTCTTTACAGCGGACAATGGAATGAGCATGGGACAGCACGGTGTCTGGGGGAAGGGCAACGGGACATTCCCGATGAATATGTATGATTCCGCAGTTAAGGTGCCGTTTCTGATTTCCTGGCCGGGGCACATTCCTGCCAATACCGTCTGCAGCGAAATGATAAGCGCCTGCGATCTGCTCCCGACGATCCTTAAGCTGACGGGACTTTCCGACAAGCAGCCTACGGGACTTCCCGGAAGAAGCTTTACAGAGCTTTTGGAGGGCAGACAGCTGGAACACCGCGACGAGGTTGTGATCTTTGACGAATACGGGCCTGTCCGCATGATCCGGACGAAAGAATGGAAATATGTGCACCGGTATCCCTATGGAAAACATGAGCTGTATCACCTCGTGGACGATCCGGGAGAAGAGAAGAATCTGTACGGTTTACCGGAATATAAAAAACTGGTAACCCAATTAAAGGGCAGGATGGAAAAATGGTTCTGCACCTATTCCGACCCGGCCATCGACGGCGTGCGCTCCGCGGTCAACGGCTCCGGACAGCTCTGCCGCCCGGGTGTGTATGCAATCTATGAGGATCCCTTTGCACCAAAGGGCGTGGAATGATTACGAGTTGTTTGTCAAAGAATAAGATTGAGCAAGGCCGGTCAGGGAAAGATTCTCTGACCGGCCTTTTGCAAGTTCATTCATCAGTCGGATGGTTGCCTGTGTCTTTTCAAAATCCTGCATATCGAGAATTGCATATCTGCCGCGTCCGTTCTTTGTCAGAAAAACCGGAGTACCAACAGCTGCATCACGCAGCACAATGATGCAGACTGCCAGCGGTTGGAATTGCAGGTACAGCAAAATTCACAAAAGCCCTGAAAACAATATAAAAAATATGAGATGTGATACTAGAAATGTTATCTTTAACATATTAGGATGATAGGAAATGAATGAAATACAAAAAAATATGCGGTAAAACAAATGCATATATACTTAATAACAATATTTGTGAAAAGTTCTTAAATTTTTAATATAAATCTGAAATATTCAATATGCCGATGCTATTGCCTTTGCACAGAAAAAAATCTACAATTTAGTTAAATTGAAATTAAGGTATAAAAACCATTGTGAAACAGAAGGAACAAAACAGGGGGAAAGGAAAATCGGTATGTGGAAAGCGGCAATATCACCAGAGAAACGGAAAAAAATAAAAAGATCTGTCAGCTTTTTTCTGAGCTTACTTTTGATACTGGAAATGGTATCGGGAACTGGCATGTTTGCAGAAGGAAACAGAGTCAAAGCGAAGGAAGAAACTCCATATGCCGTATACCTGGATCTTTCAGGAAGCAGCGCAGCAGAGGCGCTGGCATCCAAAGGGATCTATGCATACGCTTATGACGATGCAGCAGAGGCAGAAGCTGCAGAGCCGGTGAAGCTGGAAAAGACAGAGGGACAGCAGGAGATCTGGCAGCTGGGTCTGACCCGGAAATATGAGCATGTTGTATTTTGCCAGGGACAGAAAAAAGAAAACAAAAACACCACAGGGGAGCTTACGATAGACTGGTCCTTACAGGCACCCTGCTATCGGCTTCAGGGAGAAGACCTGACCGGGACAGGCAGCTTTTACGGACTGTATACCGTATATTTTGATGGAAGCCAGTACAGCGAGTTCTGTAAAAACGGTGTCAGCGTCTATGCATATGATTCGGAAGAAAACAGTGCAGCGGACGAACCTGTTGAGATGAAGCCCTCTGATAAGGGGAATGGAATTTACGAATACTGTCTGGACAGACCTTATGAATATATCGCCTTTATGGCCGGGACAGACGGATGGGATTATACGGAAGCGACCACACCGGTTTATACGGAATGGGACTTCCAGGATCCCTGCTTTGTACTGGAGAAGGTAGACGGAGAAGAATCCACAGGCAGCTGGGTAAACCTTCATTATATGATTTATTTCGATGCATCGAAGATCAAAGAGGATCCGGAGTTCTTAAAGTCTGGCGTATCCCTTTATGCCTGGACAGAGCAGGAGGGCGACAGACAGGAGCTTTCTGCAGAGCCGGTTCGGATGATTGCGTCTACGAAAGGCGAGGATATTTATCAGTACACCTTGGATCAGGCATATGACCATGTGCAGTTTTTCCTGGGCACCTCCTTTGATGCAGCCATCCAAACAGATGTCATCGAAATTGACTGGAACAGTCTGGCAGCACCCTGCTATCAGATGACCATCGAAAGAATCGAAGCGGAAACAGAAACCGAGACGCAGACCGAAACAGAGACTGAGACGGAAACGGAAACCGAGACGCAGACCGAGACAGAGACTGAGACGGAAACAGAAACCGAGACGCAGACCGAGACAGAAACCGAAACACAGACAAAGACGGAAAACGAGTCTGAAACAGAAAACAGATTCCAGACGGAGACTGCTACAGAAACCCATACTACAGTAGAAACCGAGACCAAAGCAGATCCCAAACCAGAAACAGAGACTGGCACTGGCACAGAGACAAGCTATGAAACGGAAAACAATGTGCCCTCTGCACCGGAAACAGAAAACGACGCAGCAGGCTCCGAAGGAAACACTCCGGACAGCGATCCGGCAGCAGAAGCTGCCTGGGAGCAGGAAGCAAGGTGCGAGACCCGTTTTTTTCACCTGGAGGTGCTGAGCGAAACGGTTGAGGCAAAGACCGTAGAAACCCTGGAACGGGGAACCGAGCCTGCCACAGAAGGCTCCAAACAGGAAAATACAGAAGAAAACAACAGAGAAACTGCATCGGAAAGCAAGCAGACGGGGGAAGAGACCAAACAGACCGAAACAACAGAAACCGGCACAGAGGAGGGCAATACAGAGAAAGCTCCTTCCAAGGAAGCTGTTGAAAAGGAAGCAACAGAAGAAATCCAGCAGGACGGAAGTCTGTACGACATGGGCGGCGAAATGAGAAAAGCCAGTCGTGTGGCGAAGGTTGGACTCAGAAAGGCAGCAGGAGGACTGGATTCTGGTTATGTATATCTTGATACGACTGGGATGGATTTGAATCCTGATGCAAAGTGGAGTGAAGCAACTCAGTTATATCTTTTTAGAGAAGAGGATAATGGACGATTTTATCCGGGACAAGAAGTCGAGGTTTATGGCAAATCCTATTGGAGATGGAAAATTGATGGCAAAAATAATAAATTTGCATTTGTCTATAAAGCTGACTGGGACAATGGAATAAAAATACATCCTTATTACAGAACGGTTTTGACAGATGTGAATTTTTCACAAGCTGGTGGAAAGGTGTTTGCAAGTAGAGGTAAAGCAATAGACGGAAATGGAAACCCAATAATAATGGATACTCAAGAAGTCTATGCCCTCAAAGACATCACTGCAGAAATCGCCAACAAGATGCCGTTATATTTCTATGACTTTACGGGTGCGGTTACAACCCCGGTAAAGGTAATCTATTCGTCAGACAGCAGCTTCTCTGAGGAAAAAACCACAACAGTTGAGATGGAGGATGTAGCTGGTTTTCCGCATCTCTATACAGTAGAACTGGAAAAGGCGAAAATTGAAGAAAAACCCTATGTGAAGTTTATAGATGGATCCGATGAACCTGGAAAAACGCCGGGAAAGATTTACTACTTCGGACAAGACAGTACCAATGCAGGCGCTGACGCAGTTCCTGTAACTTATAAAGCGGGTTCTGTGGATACCTTCCTGTATGGAGCTACTGAGCTGAAAAATGTCGATGGAACAACAACTACTACTATAAGCGGCTGGGGCACAACACCGGGTAACGAGAGTCTGAAAGACAAAACCCTCTATTTTGATAATCTGCATTTTCCGGTAGACGCAAAAGAGGGAAGTCAGAAAGTAACCCTGCAGATTGGAACAGGAACAGCGCAGGAGCTGATACCGGATCCACAGTTTAAAGACAGCTTGTATAGCTATACGTTTACGGACGAAGCAACAACCCAGCAGACCGTTCTCACAGTAAAGAATCCCAAGGGCAATACCTATCATTTCTTCTGGACAGATCTGGACTGTAACCTGCTTCAGGTGACGGAGGACAACATAGCAAATGTCACAGGCGATTATGGATACGGAAATAAGATCTATTTTGATGCAACCTATTCAAAGCTGAATACGCCGGATGGGGGAAATGGTGGACAAAATTCTATCCCGGCAAGTGACGATGCGAAGGTTTATTTTTATGCATGGAGCACAACCGATAATGGGAAGTACCGGTCTGGAGAGATGATAAAAGCAAAGTCCCACAAAAAGGATGGACAGACCTGGAACGATGTGTGGTATGTGCGGATTCCGGAAGAGGAGAAAATTAATAAAATTATTTTCTCTGCTGATGCGTTAGAAGATAAGGATGAGCGGACTGACAAGTTCGGCAGAAGAACTGCTATTCTGACGATTCCGGGTACGAATGAATATGGAGGAAAACCCTGCTTTTATGCGGATGCTGGTGATACTGCGGCATACAGTGAAAATGAATATAGAGACGGTTACTGGGCTGAAGCATATACGATTCGGGATGCAGAGAAGTATAAGAAAACCGATATAGTTAATATTAGAGAGAACCCTTCGTCGATAGAGAAGGATACCCTGTATGTAGATTCTACCTTCTATGACTACTACACAGATTATGAATTGAACGGAAAGAATCGGGATTCCTATCCGGGGGTGAATAAAGCAACTCAGCGCAACTGGGTCACATTCCGGCAGTTTGATCAGGCGTTGAGTGATTATTATCGAGAGAAGAATGTCTCCATTCCGATCTATACGGGTCATTTTCAGCCGAGTGTTAAAGATTGGGGTATCAGGTTCGAAGAGATCAGTGGTACATTGAATCTATATGGAAGTGATAACCATAATAAATTCTTTTCCACAAACAACTCTTCAATTGACGTGGATGGAAAAGATGGAAAATATGCATTTGCAGCACAGGGTCTTGTAAATGCGGCGCTTTCCAATGGAACGCTGATGACTGCAGACAACAAGAGTCCAGAGCCCCATTTTGATGAATCATTTTTACTGGGAAAGAACAGCAAAAATGCGGTCTTGGGTGAGGTCTATCATAATGTATCATTCCCGTTTAAAAAGAAAAAGGATACTCATGGAGTAGACTATTGGTGGTTTGACAGTAGCCAAACGACACTTGCGATGCAAAAGGATCCATCCACCAGAGAATATTACCTGAAGGATACAGGAAACAAAGACTGGGCGAAAAATGTAAACAGTAGCGGAACTACAGACACTAACGCAGGTCAAGTATCAAATACCTATGGCTTTTTCCCGTTTAACGAAGGCACTACTGCGGCAAGCGGAAAGAATTATAACTATGGATTTGGCACAAAATTGGAGATTAAATTCCGCCTGACAGAGGATGGAAAGGTTAAGGGAAATAATGGAGATGTGCCGATTATCTTTGCGTTTTCCGGAGATGATGATGTATGGGTATTTATTGATGGAAAACTGGCACTGGATGTTGGCGGAGCCCATGGAAAGGTGACAGGAACGCTGGACTTTGAAAATCTGAAGGCAAAAGTAAGTGAGGTAAAGAAAAGTGCAGCAGACGGAGCTGCAGGAGATGCAGGCACCAATAAAACAACAGACTTCACATTGAAGGGGGATAAACAAGACGAGCATACCCTTACCATGTTCTATATGGAACGCGGTATGTGGGAATCTAATATGATGATTGCCTTCAACTTCCCGAATGATAACGAGTTTGCAGTAGAAAAACAGGTAGATACAAGTGCGGTAAATGAGCTGTTTAAGGATTCCTTTAAGGATGCCTCCGTATTCCCCTTTACGATCCAAAACCAGGCGACACATTATGGAACAACGCCAGCAGGAAGTGGAACAACGGTAGAAACAATGCCATTTAACAGATTTGACAGCGATTCATCAGTATCAAAACCTGAAAACTCGGATATTACATTTAAACGAGAAGATAGTAAAGCGGGTCAAATCGGTGTTGCACACTGGCGTGCATTGTTAGACGATGCGGACGGAAAGCATAAAGATGAGCGATGCGGCATCATCCCATATCAATCAGGCGGAAACTTGAATGCGTCAGCGGCGAATAAATATCTGGATTTCAAGCTGTATTATGATTATAACGATACTCCAACAGCGAAATGTATTTATCTGGAGCTGGAGGATGCAAGTGGGAAGAAGATCGGAGACTTGTTATCCGGAAAATTATACGGAAACACAACCCTTAAGGGACAAGCATGGAATACCCTGACGGTTGACTTAAGCAAATTAAAAGGAACAGCCGATTTTGATTATAGCCAGATAAAATCCATCAAATTTAATTACAGCTATTCCAGAGACATATATCTGGATGACTTTGTATTCCGTTCCGGCGTACAGGTAACGAAGTATACCGGATTTGAGGTGAATCAGAAAGACATTCCGGATTATGATTCTGCTACATCTGGAAAACTGGAGAATCCAAAGGGTGCAATCTATTCCAAGAGCGATTCCTCCAGTACGGATACCGGCATGATTGAAGCAGATGGAACCTTTGTACTGGCGGATGGTCAGACGGCAACCTTTAGAAATCAGTTCCGTCGCGGCAGTTACATTTCCGTGAAGGAGGAGATCAGTTCCCCTGCATTTGATACAAGCTGGAGCTTATATGAAAACGGACATGCAGTAGGCAAGGTAACGGAAACAGGACGCACGGTAAAAATTGAATCAAACGAAAAAGTGTCCAACGTATCCGGAATGCAGATCAAGGATGGCAGACAAGAGGAATATAAGAATGATGAAACCAAAAACACCGGATATACTGAAACGCAATTTGCGAAAGACGCGAATGGAAATACTCAAGATGCCATCGTGTTCCGTTCCTACAGCAAACCGGATGATGAAAACAATGTTACAAAATTAAAAGCGGTATTTGTAAACAAAGTAAATGTTGGTTCCCTTAAGATCCAAAAGGCGAAGACGAAGGATTCAGGTGAGCTGAACGGAACCTATACTTTTCAGATCAAATTTACAAATGTCGCAGGAATGTCACTGGAAAAAGGAGATTCCATTACAACAGAAATTCCCTTAAAGCAGGGAGAATCCTATACGATTACGGGTATTCCTATCGGAACAGATTATGAGATTACAGAAGTAAAACCGGCAGATGGAACTACCCTGAAGAAGGTTTTGATCAGTAACGATGGAACAAACTTTAAGGATGATACATCCTTTAAAGTAGAGAAAGGCTCCGTAAACGGAACCATTACAGCGGATGCAACAAATCCTGTCGTAGAATTTCAAAATAATAACAAACCGACCGGTAACATCGATGTAACCAAAGAATGGAAGAAGACAGATGGTACAGAGATTACGGATCTGAATCAGCTTCCGAAACGTATTTACCTGCAGTTGCAGAGAAAAGAGAAAGATAAAGAAGGTGCTGGTTGGCAAGTGGTTAACTATTCCGGCAATCTCACAGGTAAACAATGGGTTGAGGTTACCCCCGCCTATGAAGGCTGGTCTTATTCCTTTAAGGATCTGGAGCAATATGTGGACAGTGCTGCAACAGATAAAGTCCCGTGGATCTATCGGGTCATGGAGGTGAATGCCGATGGAAACGAGATTGCTTCCGGCGAGACATACACTGTGGATGGCAAAACCTATCGAGTAGCCTATTCCCTGGATGCTTCGACAGGCACAACAACAGGTTCTACGGCAGATTCGACTACAACAACAGCAACAGATCCGACAAAAACAGGCATTGACTTTTCAACTGAAACCGACAAACAGCCGACGGTAAATATGACAGTGACCAATACCTATTTGGAAGAGCTGAACCTGCAAATTACGAAAAAGGGTAAAAATACAACGGAAGAATTGCTTTCCGGAGTAGAGTTTAAACTGGAGAAGCAGGATTCGACTGGAGCGTGGTTTGAACTAGTCGATGGCGGTTCGCAAACAACTGATGAATACGGCATTGCCACCTTTACAAAGCTCGGTCAGGGAACCTACAGACTGAGAGAAACAAAGGCTGCAGATGGCTATAACCTGCTGGGTGATTCGATCTTAATTGAGATTAATGAATCGAATCAGGTGACATGGAAGATGGAGAAGGAAACAGATGACCACTGGGAGTCAATAACTCCAATAACTATAGAGGGAGACAATGTAATTCCTCTCACCATCTACAACACAAAGCAGCTGATCCTTCCTGCAACAGGAGGATCCGGGTTTGGATTGGTTACTATGGGCGGCATTGCGCTGATGGCGCAGGCAATCCTTATGGGTACATACTTCACGCTGCAATGCAGAAAGGGGGACGATAAGCTTCGGAAGAAGAGATAATACCCCCAGAGGTATGAAACAAAGGCTGTTGGAGCAGGGGCTTATGTCCGGCAGCTGCATAAGGAGGAAACCTTAGAAACAAAGTACGGAGCGAAACGTACAAAGCAGGAGAAGTAAAAATAATTCGGCTGTCCCAAACACAAAAGGACAGCCGGACAAAAAAGGAGAATGAAACAATGAAGAGAATGAAAAAGCTTCTGACAGGGCTCCTGACCCTGGCGATGACATTGTCGATGATGACAATGACGGCATTTGCGGCTGAACCTCCCGCAAAAATGCCGACGATTGATTTTGATTCGAGTAAAAAAGGTTCGATTACGATTCATAAGTATGAATACAATGGAGAAGCTAAGGTAACAGGAACTGGTGAAGATAATCAAACTCCTCCGGAAGGCGCGGAGCCGTTAGCAAATGTAAAATTTAAAATCACTAAAATTGCAGAATTAAGTGCTTATTATGGGACAGATGCAGAAGCATTTCCGACGGTGGAAGCTGCAAAAGGAATGGCTGCGATTGCCACTTTTGAAAAGGCTACTGGTTCAGACGGTGTAGCAACATTCAATGAATTACCTTTGGGCTTATATTTGGTTCAGGAAACAGAGGCTCCTGCCCAGATTACAGGAAAAGTAGAAGATTTTCTGGTGTCTGTTCCTATGACAAATGCAACCGGAGATGATTGGCTGTATAATGTGCACGTATATCCGAAAAATAGCAGTACATACGGTGAAGTTACCTTGCAGAAAAAGGGGAAAATTGGATCAGCAGATGCAACAAATTTAAAAGGTGCCCAGTTTAAGCTGGAAGTACAGAAAAATCCTACTACATGGGAACAGGTTCTTAAAAATAACAAAGGTGCAGATATTGGAGTAGCTGGAATTTTAACAACAGATGATTATGGAAAAATCACTGTTAAAGATTTGGCACCTGGAGACTACAGATTTGTAGAGGTAAAAGTTCCTGAAAATACTGGGTATATTGCAGATCTGAAGACAGCATATGAATTTACAGTAGCTGAGAAAGATAGCCCAGATGAGGGTGCTACATATAAAGCAGGCTCTATTCTTATAGACGGCGTAAAAGTGGATACAGCCCAGCATCCGATTGAAGTTATAAACTACAAACCCGCTGTAGAAAAGGAAGTACAAGACAAAACTACTAAGGCTTGGGAAAACGCTTCCGCTGACTATAGTGTTGGAGACACAATCCCTTACAGAGTTACGGTAGACGTTCCTGCCAATATTGCAGATCTGAAAACCTTTACCTTAACGGATACACCTGAACATCAGACATATGTAGATAATTCATTAAAAATTTACTCGAATGCGGAATGTACTACAGAAACTTTAGTTGGAAAGTATACTGTTACTTCTGAGAATAGCGGCTGGAAAATCACATTTGATCCGAAGGATCTGTCAAGCGTTGCAGGAGAGAGAATCTACATCTCCTTTAAGATGACATTAAAAGAAGGAGCAATTGTAGGATCCACCGGTAATACGAACGAAATCAACCTGGATTACTCCAACAAAATTTTGCCGGCAACGGATCCCAATCATAGCAATCCTGGAACAGATGAAATCATAAAAGAAACCACTGTTTACACGTTT
>OHYE01000636.1_pt1 | contig 17463 bp, 11 predicted proteins | sample 1580141 | NCBI WGS metagenome assembly OHYE01 (sample SAMEA3882530, study PRJEB24775) | human gut metagenome | biome: human-associated habitat; feature: intestine environment; material: feces | place: Netherlands | collected 2009/2010 | reverse complement strand
CATAGCACGCTATACCGCTAGCATGCCCCGACTCGCTGCGCTCGCCTGTGCCACTCACTATAGCTGATATCTATCATAGAGCCGCTATCACCGATTCTTCTCCACGAACGCCTTGAGCTCCGGATACCCTACATTGCCATAGCCGATGATGCTGTCCACCGGCTTACCGTCCTTGAAATACACGATATCCGGGATCGTCTCGATGTGATAGCGCTCTGCCAGTGCTTCATCCTCATCAATATTCACGCCGTAGATCGGGATGTCGATCTCCTCCGACAGCTTCACGATCATCGGTTGCAGGCGGCGGCAGTAGCCGCACCATGGTGCGCTGAAGCCGGCGATCATATCCCCCTTTTCCAGCGCCTTATCGAAATTTTCTGTGCCTGTGATCATCTGGATCATGGTCTGTACCTCCTTTTACAATATCGAATTTTCTCTATTTGAATTGTAGCATGAATATCGATGAGTGTCAATATAAGAATGATTAGCGGGTTCAGGGTTAGCTCATAGGACGGAGCGCCATTGCCCCTGAATGAAAGCTCTGCTCCCTAATTAGGAGTGAATCGTATTGGTGCGGCGCATAAAAAGCTGCCCTTTCATCACATTTAAAAGTACAGCCGTACCTGATGCCATTTACTATGGGATGTTTGATGCGTGCGCAATAAACTGGAGGCTACAGCCCCAGCCTTATCAAATGTATACACGTTAAACGTATTGCGTTAGCATGCTATGAATCACGTTTAAAAATTCAAAACGTGGTCTTGACTATCGGCCCATTTTAATCTAGGTATCAAAGACCATTTGGATACACAATCTGAAAGACTTCTAAAGTATTTTAAATACTTTGGAAGTCTTTTTTACTTGACTCATTTTTTAGGTGGAATGGTTGGTTTTTCACCTAAATGCAGTTCAATAATCCGTCTGGGCCGACCACGCTGCACGGGGGATGTGGTGCCTATTTCTTTGCAGCAGCCACAGTCTATGAGTTTTAATATAATACGGTTCATGGTTCGATTGCGAATACCACAGGCATCTGCTAATTCAGCAGCAGTAAAAGTAATCCGGTGTTCTTTTAAACTGAGTTGAGATATGGATTTTAGATGCAGGTAGTTAATGTTTAGCTTTTGAGCCAACTCATATAAGTGATTATCCGATTCTTTTAGCGGAGCCGTATTACCACTGTGAATAGGTCCTATTAAACTTTCATGGTCACCCAAGAAGAAGGCACAGTTACCACCATTTTTCTCTGCAAATTGTAAAGCTTTTTGTGAACGAATTTTAGCTTCCAAAATGATGTCACTTGCACCAAAGCCTACAGATATGGTCAGATTAGTACATTCATTGATTCGGCTAAGTAATTCTAATTGAGTAAATTTATTGGTTAAAACTTTAAGAGCTTGATTGGTACTGATAATGACAAAGGTATCATCACCCGTACGGAAGCAAGCTCCTTTTTGTTTAAAACAGAATTCGTTGATGAGTTTATTGGCTATGATAAATTCCTTTTCATATTGTGGGAAGGATCTAACATTAAGACTAACTGGATCAGGTAAGTTAATACGTATGGTAATAATGGTGATTTGATCATCATTAGCTTTAGTAGTTTCTGATGAAGTCACTACATTTTGTACAGCATATCTCACATCTTCGAATGAAGGCATCATATAATATACAGGGATATGTTGCTTTTTTAGGATTTCGTAGGTCCCAATAAAGATGGTTGCACAATAAGAGGCGCCGGTCTTTTTGTATTCTTCCATCATCAGCTCGGCATTTTTCTCCATGTATTCATCGCCAGTAAAAGTTCCATAAGGTATGTAGGAAATATACGAAATTTGGCTAGAGCTAATATCTATGCCCGCTTCGTCCAGGGCATGATGAAAGTATTCTTCATTGGCGTAATCGGTGATAAATCTTGGGGAATAACCAGATAAAGATGCCATAGCCAGGATTCTAAGAAAGGCAGATGTCGAACGGGGGATACTAAACCATGGGACTATGGGCTTTATTTTTGTTTCTGCCCAACGTCTTGCCGTATCTCCAGCAAACAGAAAATAATCGCACATATACTGTTTACCTTCCAATACTGCTGGCAAATCTAAGACATTGTTGTAGGAAAAGGCAATGAATTGAATATCTGGAAAGTCCTGAGATATTCTTTTTATTGTTTCTTTTATCCATATTTTTGCACCAACTAGACCAATACGCATTTCCATCATCTCCATTACATGTTATAGAAACTTTTTTTATATTATACAATTTTACTTGTTTCATTAAATCATAATTCCATTTAAAGTCAATATAATGTCCTTTTATGGTCAAATGATGCATATTAATATATTGCTAAGTTCATATTTTCTGTGTGATAGTAATGGGGTTGTCTAAGAATCATCAATTTTATGGTGATGTATTTTTAGGCGCTTTTTTCATATCTATCATGTGCAGAGGTAGAAGTATAGGAGGAAAACTATGAATAAGACTTTGGAAGAATTATTCGAACAGACTGAATTTTTAAAGCCTGAAATGATGAAAACTTGGGCATTTTTGGTCAACAGAGATTGTGGCTCTGAAGACAAGGAAGGGGTAGATAAAGTAGGACAGGATATTAAGGCTTTCCTTGAACCCATTGGTTTTAAAGTACACTTTCATAAATATAAAAAAGCTGGCGATATGTTAGTAGCTGAATATGGCGATATGTCCAAGCCTTTTGTTGTAATAACCGGACATATGGATACCGTATTCCACAAAGGGGATTCTGCTGCTAGGCCATTTAAGGTAAAAGATGGGATTGTGACAGGTCCTGGTTGCCTGGATATGAAGGGCGGCATTACGATCATGCTCTATGCGGTGAAGTCTTTGATTGAAGCCGGTTATGATAAATATCCACTGAAGATTATTTTGGCAGGGGATGAAGAAGTGGGGCATGGACAGTCTGATGCCGGCAAAGATTATATAAAAGAAGTAACTGGTGCTTTGATGGGCTTTAATATGGAAACCAGTTATATGAATAACGGCGTAGTTGTAGAACGTAAAGGTGCTGTTCGTTATCACTGGGATTTCTATGGAGTAGGTGCTCATTCTGGCAACAACCCGCAGGATGGGAGAAGTGCTGTTCAGGAAATGTGCCACAAAGCCATTGATATGGAAAAACTCACTGATTTTGAAGAAGGTACTACGGTCAATGTAGGGGTTGTATCTGGTGGTACTGTTCCGAATGCAATTCCTGATCATGCAGAATGCACCGTAGATGTTCGTTATAAGACACAGTCGGGTTTGGATAGAATCGCAAAAGGATTCGAAGAAATCGCCAAAAAGCAGTATATTCCCGATACAAAGACGGTTACAGTACTTACTACACGAGTTGAAGCTATGGAAAGACTGAATTCTACCATGGAATTATTTGATAAAGCCAATGCCATTGTAAAGGCCAATGGGTTAAGAGAACTGAAGGCAATTGCTGTTGGTGGTGGCAGTGACTCTGCTTATCTCACTAAGGTTGGTGTTCCATGCCTGTGTGCTATGGGTGTTCGTGGTGAATTTAACCATACCGTTCGTGAATATGCAGAAGAAGCATCTTTGGTAGATCGCACAAAGGTCCTTCTGGCACTTCTGACAGAATTGTAATTTTACCGATTTGCTGGTAAATGTACGTGGAGAGTGTAGGAGATTAGTATGGAAGACAACAAGGATTATAAAGTAACTTGGAAAGGCTGGGTATCTCTGTTCTTTCTGATTGTGCTGTTCTCTGGAACTATGGGGACACAGGAAGGTTGGATGAAGGCATTTGACCTGAATTCTTTGGTGGGTGCTTTTGGTAAAGCTGAAGGAGCTAAGGTAGCATTTATTGGTACCGGTGGCTTCGGGGCTAAGGAAGGTATGCTTGTCGGATTATCTTTGATTCCAACCGTTATGGTGGCTCAGGGACTTCTTGATGTATGTGAAAGTTATGGAGCCATCAAAGCAGCCGCCAAATTGTTCCAACCGATTTTGAAGCCGCTAATGGGAATCCCTGGTGTAGCCGGTCTGGCTTTTGTATCCAGCTTTACCAGTTCTGATGTTGGCGCTTTCATTACAAAGGATATGTTTGAAAGCGGCTTGATTACTGATGATGAAAGAACTGTATTTGCAGCTTACCAGTATGCTGGCTCTGGTACGGTAAATAATACCATTGCCGCTGGCGCTGCTTTGGTTCCGATTTCTGTATTACCAGTCGGCACAATTATTGGTCTCATCGTTATTGTTAAGATTCTTGGTGCAAACTTTGTACGTATGTATCTGAAGTTTTATCACAAGAAACATTCGGAAGAAGGTAAACTTTAATGGCAACAGCACAGACAGTAAAAGAAAACAAGAAGTTATCTGCACCAGAACTGTTTATGCAGGGTGCTAAAAAAGGGTTTTACATTGGTGTTGAATTGATCACCCCGGCTATGGTCATGGCCTATGCTCTTCTGGCTTTCTTGAAATATCTGGGAATCATGCCAATTATTGGTGAAATTCTTGGCCCGATCATGGAAATCTTTGGGCTGCCAGGAGAAGCTGCTCTGGCATTACTGGCTGCTTTCTTTGCTAAAGCGGCAGGGGCAGCTACAGCTGCTTCTCTCTACGCAGCTGGCACTATTACAGCGGCTCAGGCAACCATTCTGTTTCCAGCTTGTATTACCATGGGTACTCTAATTGGACACTTTGCCCGAGTTGTCATGGTATGCCAAGTACGTTCCTTGTATTATCCGGTTATGTTTCTGACTCCCATCATTGATGCAGTTATCGTAATGTGGCTTACAAGAGCTATATTGTTCTTCTACGGAATTGCATAATTGGTAGTTACGTGAGCATATAAAAAGCACTAGAAGTTATCTTTGATACTTCTGGTGCTTTTTTATATGCTCATGGTATCTTGGTAAAACATTTTACCAAGATACTAACAAAATTATAGGAGATTATAAATATTAATGAATTTTTCGAAGGGAGTAGGACGTGACGGATTCTATGAATTCACCTTGCTCTCCTGCAGGTGCCGCTCACCACTCCTAGTGAGCGTGAATTTTTAGTAATCTGCAGGCTGATTTATTATGAACAGGAAAGTATTGAAATAAGTCAGAAAGATGCATATGCCTTAGGTAATATAACTGTAAACACAATGGCTTTAAATGACCCACAATGGTTGATTTTCGTAAAAAGCAGCAAAATTTGCAAATCCATCTACAAAGGAAAAAAGCGGACAAGTATAGGAGAATACTTCTCTCTACACTTGTCCGCATGGTCATCGTGCGTGGTGATGGGCTTGAAATCAGATATAACTATGCAAACGAATACCCCGCTTTGCAGAACCCTGTTAAAGCGGAGTGTTCGTATAACCATCGTTTGGTGGAGATGAGGGGAGTCGAACCCCTGTCCAAAAAGCCTGTCCCATAAACCTCTCCGAGTGCAGTTCACTGTTTTAAGATTTAAGCAAAGTATCGTACAGGAACAAACTGCCTTTGCCGATCTTAGAATTGGTTTCGAAACGAAAGTCCCAAGCATCCTTTCGCTCTATCCTATTGGTTGATGTCAGCCTGCGGTCATAGGAAAACTGCAGGGGACATTAGCAGATTAGGCTGCTAAAGCAAAATCACGTTTTGCGTTTAGGTTTTTCCACCGTTTAACGGGCAGGTGGGATCCCGACTCGCTGTTTATGTCCCAGAATCTCCTGTCGAAACCGGTACATCCCCAAAGGTACTTATCTATTGTATGCGATAAGAGGGAAAATGTCAATTTCACCGCCCGTGGGGAAATAAGGAAGTTTGAAAGCAGGGATGTGGGACTAAGGACTAGGAGCCGCAAGTAACTGGTGACTAGTGACTGGTGACTACATACCATCTTCGGGCATTGCCATTATTTATACTTCGCGGCGCTTCTATAGTCTTATGCGCCGCACCACCATTTCTCATTTCTAATTTCTAATTTCTCATTCAAGCGAGGCTTTCAAACGCAATCAAAGGGCGCCCCGCCCGCTATATCCGCATACGCAGGGCGAGCGCCCATGGATTCCGCGCTCTTGACCGCATCAAGGACGGCAAGGCGAATGGCTTCTTCTGCAAGATAGCCCACCGTATCGACAGGCGCGGCGATCTCTCCGGATGCCATGGTAAAGACGGTATCCCCATCCATCGTGGTATGGACGGGGCGGATGGATCTGGCGAAGCCATCGTGTGCCATACCGCTCACCGCCTTGCATTCCGCCTTGGTGAGCTTCGCATTCGTTACGACGCAGCCGATGGAAGTATTGCCGCCAAGGATACGCTCAAATCCTTTGAGCATGAAGTCGTGCGAAGAAAGGATGGTTTTCTCATCATCGGAAAGAATACCGGCGAGCGTGGTCTCTTTGTCGTACACTTCGCCGCACGCATTGACAGCCATGTAGGCCCCGACACAGAGTCCGCTTTCGAGGGAGATCTCAGCATAGCCGGCGCCACTCTTCATGGCATGCTCTGCGCCCTTGAGCTTGCCGACCGTCGCACCTGTCCCTGCACCGTAGCAGCCGACGGGAAATGTCACATCCGCCCGCTTCGCCGCCTCGTATCCCATGGCAAGATCGGGATGGGCTTTCGGATCGCCGATCAAGAGGTCGAAGAGCACCGCGCCGCAGACGATCGGTACAGACACCGGCCCTACGGGAAATCCGACACCGTCTTCTGCGAGAGCATTCATGACGCCGCTGTCGGCTTCCAGGCCAAAGGCAGAGCCGCCGGAAAGGACCACGGCGTGGATCTGCTGCACCGTTTTCTCCGGAGAGAGAAGATCCGTCTCCCGCGTCCCTGGTGCGCAGCCGCGTACATCGACCCCCGCGGTCGCACCCCCTTCAGGCGCCAAAATGACGGTCACGCCCGTAAGACCCACACGGTCTTGCGCCGTGCCGATGCGAAATCCCGGAACAGATATGGTACGTGTGATCATAGAAATTCTCCTTCCGGCTTTCGGGGAACTAGTGACTGGTGACTAGGGACTAGGGACTGGGTTAGCCCCTTGGACGTGCTGCCCTTTGATTCCGTTTGAAATCTTCGCTTGAATGAGAAATTAGAAATGGTGGTGCGGCGCATAAAAACATAGAAGCGCCGCGGAGTATAAATAGGGCGATGCTCGAAAGTGGCATTTAAGTCACCAGTCACCAGTCACTAGTCACTCCTAATCCCTAGCTACTAATCCCTAGCTACCAGTCACAAGTCACCAGCCACTAGTCACTGATTTGACACCTTGACGTATTCCTCAAGTTTCTCATACGCTTTTCCGCTGTCGATCATCTCGGCCGCCTTTGCAACGCCCTCCTGCATGGTGGGGACCGCTTTGGCTGCGTAGAGAGCAAGACCGGCATTCATGAGCACTGCATTTCTCTTCGTCCCCCGGAGCTTCCCGGTCAGGATGCCCTTGGTGATCTCCGCATTTTCAGAGGCCGTACCGCCGACGAGCTCCTCCTTCTTGCCACGCGTGAGGCCGAAGTCCTCCGGGCAGATGGTCATCGTGCGGTAATAGCCATCCTTCAGCTCACAGACCTGCGTCGGCGCAGAAGGTGAGACCTCGTCCAAGTGGTCTTCGCCGTAGACGACGAGCGCATTCCTCACGCCGAGCTTGTCTAAGACCTTGGCGACCGGCTCTACCAAGTAGCCATCATAGACGCCGAGGAGGAAATAGTCTGGATTCGCCGGATTTGTCAAGGGGCCCAAGATATTGAACACGGTGCGGAAGCCCAGCTCCTTCCGGATACCGCCGACATACTTCATCGCTGCGTGATATTTCTGTGCGAAAAGGAAGCAGAAGCCGACCTTTTCCAGCATTTCGAGCGCTTTCTTCGGATCCTGCGCGATGTTCGCGCCGAGGGCTTCCTGCACATCCGCCGTGCCAGACTTCGAGGATGCCGCGCGGTTGCCGTGCTTGGCAACCTTCACGCCCGCCGCCGCGATAACAAAAGCAGCGGTGGTGGAAATATTGAAGCTGTTCGAACCATCCCCGCCGGTACCTACGATCTCTAAGACCTTCATGCCCGGATGCGGGACTGGCGTCGCATGCTCTCTCATCGCTTCTGCACAGCCGGAGATCTCATCGATCGTCTCCGCCCGCGTGCTCTTCGTCGAGAGCGCCGCAAGAAAGGCCGCATTCTGCGTCGGTGTGGTCTTGCCGTCCATGATCTCATTCATCACGGTGTATGCTTCTTCATAGCTGAGATCGCCTTTTCGTACAATTTTCTGGATCGCTTCTTTAATCATAATTGGGGCCTCCGTTTCTAGTTAGGGTTCAAGGTTCAGGGTTCAGGATTCAGGATTCAGGATTCAGGATTCAGGATTCAGGATTCAGGATTCAGGGTTGTGGTGGCGGCTTCGCCGCAATTATTTATTGGATGATCCCCCAAAGTGGTATGCAAGTCACCAGTCACTAGTCACCAGTCACTTTCCAAACCATCGCCGGTTCGTATTCATAGGCTGCTCCTTCCCAGGGAGAAATAAAAAATCCGTCCCTGACAAAAACTTGTCAAGGACGGATACTATTCCGCGGTGCCACCTTGCTTCAGGGTATGACCCCTGCTCTTAGCGAGATACCAACATATCTCCGGCAACTGACGTATGCCCTACGTCGCAAGCTACTGGGGTCTTCCTTTTCACTGCGCCCTCAGCGGTCCATTTAACAATCTGCGTTCTGCCGGCTTCTCATTGCCCCGACTCCCTGTAAGTGCACGTACTGTTTTTATCTCCGCTTCAACGGTTTGTTTATGTTGTTGATGTAATCATAATCTCCCTTGGCATTTCTGTCAAGAGGGATATTGATGAGCGCGGCAAAGAGATGCGGGAAGCCTTCCAAAGGGGAAGAGGCGGACGGAAAGCCGCCTGCCCTTTCTGTCACATCACAAGCCGCTTCCCCGCCCCTTTGCCACCGATCTCAGGCCTCTTGCTATCACCATCGTCACGAGGTAGAAGCATGGGATGAGGAAGATGCCGAAGACGGTCGCAAAGCACATACCGCCCACGACAGCTACGCCCATACCGCAGCGAGCCGCTGCACCAGCGCCGGTCGCCAGAGCGAGCGGAAGACAGCCGATGATGGAGGTGAAGGCTGTCATGAGGATCGGACGGAAACGGAGCTTGGCCGCCTCGAGGACAGCGTCCATCGGATCCATGCCATGATCCACACGTTCTTTGGCAAATTCCACGATGAGGATGGCATTCTTCGCAGCCAGCCCGATGATCATGATGATACCGATTTGCATATAGACGCTATTCTGGTAGCCGTCACTGGTCGAACCCAGAAGAGCGGCCAGCTTATTCACGACATACTCTGAGAAGACCGCGCCGAAGATGCCCGTCGGCACCGTGAAGAGGACTGCGAGCGGCACAGACCAGCTCTCATAGAGCGCCGCAAGGCAGAGAAAAGCAAAGACCAGCGCCAGTCCTAAGACCTTCATCGTAGACGAGCCCGACTTCTGCTCCTCGCGGCTCTGACCGGACCACTCGATGGTGGTCCCCGCCGGAGCGATCTCCTTCACGACCGCTTCTGCCGCTGCCATGGCTTCGCCGGAGCTGTAGCCGCTCCCTGCGCTGCCCTGGATGGAGATGGAGCGCACGCCATTGAAACGGCTGATGGAGGACGGGCCGGTCATGATGGACTTCGTCAGGATGGTATCGAGCGGGATCATGTCGCCCGCTTGGGATCTGACGGAAATAAATTTCAAGCTGTCCGCTTCCGAGCGGTAGCGGGTATCTGCCTGCAGCATGACCTTGTACGAGCGTCCGAACTGATTGAAATCATTCACCTGTGTGCCGCCGAAATTCACCTGCAGCGCGGTGAAAACATCGGAGAGCTGGATGCCGAGGCTCTTGACCTTCTCGCGATCCACATGATACTCGTAGCTCGGGGTATTGGCCTTGAAATTACTGCGAACGGCAGAGAGCTCCGGACGGCGGTTCGCCTCAGCTACGATCTTCGATGCCAGATCTCCCAGCTCTTCATCAGAGAGTCCCGTATTGTCCTGCACCTGCATCGCCCATCCGCCCTCCATGCCAAGACCCGGCAAGGCAGAAGGGCCGAAGGCCATGACCTGCGCCTCCGGATGCGCTCCTGCGATCTTCTGATTGAAAGCGGAAAGGATCGCGGAGAGACTTTCGTCCCTGCCGGTGCGTGTCTCCCAGTCTTTCAGCCGGACGAAAAGATTCGCCGAGCCTGCCGAGGTATTCGTCATGACGGCATCGACGCCGGGGAGCGTCTTCGTCTCCTTGGCGACCGCATCGACGACCTTGACCGTCTGGTTCATGGAGGTGCCTTCCGGCATCGTGATCGAAGCGATGAACATGCCCTGGTCTTCATTCGGTACGAAGGTCGAAGGGACGAGCTTGTAGAAAAGCCCCATGAGTCCTGCGATGATCACAAGGAAGCAGACCGCATACTTCAGATGGGAAATCATCCAGCCGACCTTGCCCGTGTACGCATCGCGCACCGCATCAAAAGCGCTGTTGAATCTGGCAAAGAAGCGGCCGATCACGCCCTTCGAGACGGCGGTATCCTCCGCCTTAAGGAGCATCCCGCAAAGCGCCGGTGTCAAAGTCAGTGCGACCAAAGCGGAGATCGCTACTGATACTGTGATGGTGATCGCAAACTGCTTGTAGAGGACACCCATCGTCCCGCCGAGAAAAGCGACCGGGACAAAAATGGCAGCCAGCACCGCTGTCGTCGCGATGATCGGCCCCTGCACCTCATCCATCACCTTTTCCGTGGACTCCTTCACCGGCATATGGTCTTTGGCCATATGCTCTTCCACGTTCTCGATGACAACGATCGCATCATCGACGACCATGCCGATGGCAAGCACCAGCGCAAAGAGCGTCAGCGTATTGATGGTGAAGCCGAGCACGACAAAGGTCGCAAAGGTACCGATGATGGAGACCGGCACCGCAAGGATCGGGATAAGGGTCGTGCGCCATTTCTGGAGGAAAACAAAGACGACCAGGATGACGAGAAGAAGCGCCTCGATGAAGGTATCGACCACTTCGGAGATCGATGCATTGATAAAGGCGGTGTTATCGACGACGATCTTGTACTCGAGATCCGGCGGGAAATCATTCTTCGCCTCTGCGAGGATCTTCTTCACCGCCGTAACCGATTCGAGCGTATTCGCATCATTCGTCAGCTGTACGCCAAAGCCGACCCCTGTCTTGCCGTCGAGCTTTGAGTCCGCCGAAGAGCTCTGCGCGCCTGTTTCTACCTCTGCCACATCGCGGAGACGGACGAACTGACCATCGCTTCCCGACTTGATGATGATATTTCCAAACTGCTCTGGCGTGGATAGACGGCCCTCCACCTTCGCACTGTACTGCTTCTCCTGATTTTTCGGCGTGGGCGGTGCGCCGACCGTGCCTGCCGGAGCCGCCTGATTCTGCTCCTTGATGGCACTTGTCACATCCGAGACCGTGAGTCCGCGCTCTGCGAGCTTATCCGGATTCAGCCACACGCGCATCGCGTACGTCGAGCCGAAGGCATTCACGTTGCCGACCCCCGAGACACGCTTCAGCTTGTCCAAGAGGTAAATATCTGCATAGTTTTTCAGAAACGCAGTGTCATACGTGTTGTTTGGTGAATACAGATTCACCATGAGGGCCATATCACCGGAGGACTTGCGTACGGACAGCCCCGTCTGCTGCACCTCGCTCGGCAGCCCGTTCTTCGCGAGATTTGCCGTATTCTGCACATTGACAGAGTCCGTATTGCCGTCCGTATCGAGATTAAAAACGATCGACAGGCTGTAGCTCCCGTTATTGGAAGAGGTGGAAGACATGTAGTCCATGCCTTCGATGCCATTCAGCTGGTTCTCGAGCACCTGCGCGACAGTCTGATTCACCGTCTCCGCATTCGCGCCCGTATAGCTGGCTGACAGATTGATGGTCGGCGGTGAGATCTGCGGATACTGCGCGATCGGCAGACTGACCAGAGAGATCAGCCCGAGAAGCACAATGATCAGCGAGACCACGATCGCAAAGATCGGCCGCCGAATAAAGAATTTTGACATAAGGTAGCTCCATTTACATAGTGAGTGACTGGTGACTGGAATACGAATTGGGGGCATCGCCCTGTTTCGTCATCCTGAGCGGCGAGAAACGTCGTATGTGAGATAACGAATGCCAGAACAGCTGCGACCTGAGCCTTCGATCTCGGCGAAGCCGCCACCTTCATTCCTAATTCCTAATTTCTAACTATTCTTCTTCCAGCGACAGTCCCAATTCTTCCGCCGTAACGGCCTTCGGGTTCAGCTTTTGGCCCTCCTTCAGATTCGTCAGACCTTCGACGACGACGACATCCTTTTCCGTAAGTCCTTTCTTCACGATGTAGTAGCTGCCCACCTTGTCACCGAGCGTCACGATCTTCGAGACTGACAGACCGTCATCCCCGCACACGATGACGAAGGACTTGTCCAGCACCTGCTGCACCGCACGCTCCGGCACAAGAAGTACATCCTTGCGCAAGGGGCTCATCAGCGTCACGCGGGCGAACATCCCTGGAAGAAGGACATGCTCCGTATTTTGAAAGATCGCCTTCATCGTGATCGTCCCCGTACTCTGCGAGACCTCGCGATCCATCACATAGTCTTTCGAGAGCTCCGAAAGCTTCATGCCATTGCTCAGGGTGAGCGTCGCCTGCGGGATCATTTGATCCGGCGGCAGCGCGTCTTGCTGATTTTCCATCACAGCCTGCTGGAAATTCAAAAGCTCATTTTCAGAGATGGAAAACTGTACGGCGATCGGATTCACGGAGCCGACAGAGACCAGCTCTGTACTCCCCGTCGTCACAAAGCTCCCCGGCGACATCTCATTCACAGAGAGCTTGCCGGAGATCGGCGAACGAATGATGGTATCGTCCAGATTCTCCTGCGCCTTCTGCAGGAGCGACTGCATGTTCCGATAATTCGACTCATTCGTCTCGACCGTCGCCCGCTGCGTCGTCAGCGTCTGCTCCGAGATCGCCCCCGTCTCTGCGAGCTTCTCGTAGCGCTGAAGATCGATCTTCGAATTGTTCAGTGTCGTCAGGGCTTTATCCACATTGGACTCCGCGGAGAGTACCTCGGTAGAATACTGCCGGTCATCGATCTTATAGAGTGGCTGTCCCTTTTTGACGAACTGCCCGCTCTGGATATATTTCTCCACGATCGTCCCCGACACCTTCGGCTTGATCGAGACGGCATCGAGTGCCTTCACCTGTCCGGCATACTGCTTTGAGACGATAACATCCTTCTTCTGCACGGGAAGCGTCTTCACAGAGACAGCACTCACCTTCGGCGCGGTCTGCCCACATCCTGCCATCATCCCCGACGCGAGGGCGCACAGGAATAGCGCAAGCAGCGCCTTCTTCTTCCATAGTTTTTGAATCATAAGAGTCTCCTTTGCGTATAGATTCCAATTTTTCCTATCATAGCACCGGAAAATATTCGCAGTCAATCATAATGAGAATAGATCAAAAGGTCGAAGTTTGAAATCTCAAGTGACTGGTGACTTGCATGCTGTCATCGGCCATCGCCATTATTAAGGGGATCGGGCAGCACTGCCCTTATCATGATTTCTTTCCCTTCATCATAAGATTTTTCTCTATCAGAAATATGCGAAGAAGGTTTTATAATAACGGGTAGCAGGCTCGCGCCGCTGTGAAATCCATCGCGCGTCCGCATGAAAGGAGACTCTCATATGAAACATTCTTTACTCGCACTCACATTGTGCGCTCTGATTTCCGGAAGCCCGGTCTTGGCGAAAGAAGCGCCGCGGGATAATTTCTATTGGCTCGGGCAGATTAATAAAGCCTCAGACGTCATCAATACCAGTGAAGGGCTGCTGACACAAGAGGAAGGAAAGCACATAGCACGCGGCATCGAGAAGGTACTGAGGGATGGCAATAAAAAAGGCGGGGCACGCCCGTCGAATGTTGTCGCCTTTGAGCCTTATCTCATCCGAGCCGCTGGACCGGAGGTAACAAAGCTGCATGCGGGGCGTTCGTCGCAGGACATGCTGTCAACGGTCGGCATCATGGAGCAGCGAGAGCATCTCCTTGCCATGGCAAAAGAACTGAATGCCGTGCAGGAGGATCTCATCCGCCTCGCAGAGGAAAACCGGGACACCCTCATCCCGAACTATACGAATGGCGTCGCCGCGCAGCCGAACAGCCTCGCGCACTATCTTATCGCGTATGCCAATGCATACCAGCGCGACAGCACGCGCGTGCGCGAATACTACACGCGTCTGAACCGCTCTCCGATGGGAAGCATGGTGCTGAACGGCACAGGCTGGCCGCTCGATCGCGACCGCATGGCGAAGTATCTGGGATTTGACGCCATCGCGTACAACACATATGATGCGGGACAGATCTTCCCGCAGGAAGCGCCGATCGAGACGGGCGGCATCACGAATGTGATCGCTATCCATACCACAAGTTTCATCGAAGAAATCATGCAGCAATATGCACAGCCGCGTCCCTGGATTCTTTTGAAGGAAGGACAGGGAAACACCTACGTTTCCTCCGCCATGCCGCAGAAGCGAAACCCCGGCATCCTGAACAGCTGCCGCACGGACGCCTCGACACTTCTCGGCATGTCGGTCGAAGCGATGTTCCGTTCACATAATATTCCCGCAGGCATGGCGGACGGGCGGCTGAACGGAAGGTACGACCTTATGCCGCAGGCAACCAAAGTACTGAAAGGCATGGACCGTATCCTGAACAATCTCGCCATCGACCCGAAGCGCAGCCAAGAGGAGCTGAATCTGGACTGGACGTGCTCGCAGGAAATCGCCGATGAGCTGATGAAGAACCACAGCATTCCTTTCCGCACAGGCCATCACTTCGCTTCGGAAATCGTGACATACGCGCGTCAGAATCACATCCCGCCGTCGGATTTTACATATGAAGAGGCAAAGAAGATTTACCAGCGGGTCGCTGCCAATGATCCCGTACTCCCCTCCGCCTTCCCGATGACGGAGGCCGAGTGGAAGAATGCGAAAGATCCGGCATCCATTGTCAGAAATCGCAAAGTCAAGGGCGGGCCGCAGCCTGAAGAACTCACCCGCATGATTCAAATGGCCAGGGACGACCTCGCCAGGAGCGAAGCCTGGGTCGCAGAGCAGGAAGAAAAACTTGCTGCCGCGGAAAGCGCGCTGAATGCCGATTTCCAGAAAATGCTTGGGGATTAAATCAGCGTTTCCTTAAAAGCAACACACGATGAAAAGCAAAAATCCGACAGGATTGACATCTATGAAGTCAATTCTGTCGGATTTTTATATGCTTCATCCGATGAAGGAAGGGATGTTTTCTCTTTCATCCTCACGCCACGCCGAGCGCATGCAGCACGAGGCGGACAGCAAGAGCAGCAAGCCAGGCGATGACGCACTGGAAGACAACCATCCCCACGGCCCATCCCGTCCCATTCTCCCGCTTGACGGAAGTGATCGCTGCGATGCAGGGCGTATAGAGCAGGCAGAAGGTCAGGAAGGTGAGTGCCATGCCCGGTGTCAGAAGCGAAGAGAGAGCTTCCTCCGTCCCGTAGAGGATCGTCAGGGTAGAGACGACACTCTCCTTGGCCATGAATCCGGAGATGAGCGCCGTAGAAAGCTTCCAGTCTGCAAGACCGAGCGGTGCAAAGAGAGGCGCGACAGCGCCGGCAAGGAAGGCGAGGATACTGTCTTGGGAATCCGCCACCATATTGAGACGGACATCAAAGTTCTGCAGGAACCAGATGATGATGGTACCGACGAAGATGACCGTGAATGCACGCTCGAGGAAATCTCTGGCCTTATCCCACATGAGGCGCAGGACATTTTTCATACCGGGCATACGGTAATTCGGAAGCTCCATGACAAAGGGCACCGGTTCCCCTCTGAAAAGAGTACGCTTGAAGAGGAGGGCAGTCAGGATCGCCATGCAGACGCCGAAAAGGTAGAGCCCTGTCATGACGAGCGCCCCATTTCGCGGAAAGAAGGCTGCCGTGAAGAAGGCATAGATCGGCACCTTGGCCGAGCAGCTCATGAAAGGGATGAGCATGATGGTCATGCGTCGATCACGCTCTGACGGCAGGGTACGCGTCGCCATGACAGCCGGTACGCTGCAGCCAAAGCCGACAAGGAGCGGCACAATGCTGCGTCCGGAGAGGCCCAGCTTTCTGAGCAGCCTATCCATGACGAAGGCGATACGGGCCATATAGCCCCCGTCTTCCAAAATAGACAGGAAGAAAAACAGGACGGCGATCACCGGTGTGAAGGATAGAACGCTGCCGACCCCCTTGAAAATGGCATCCACCACCAGCGAGCGAATGGCGGGATTCACCGCCTCAGCCGTGAGCCAGGCATCGACCCACGCAGTCGCCTGATCGATGCCGTCCGCCAAAGCGTCCTGCAGGAAAGCGCCGATGACATTAAAGGTGAGGAAGAAGACCAGTCCCATGATCAGGATGAAGATCGGGATGGCGGTGTACTTCCCCGTGAGGATGCGGTCGATCTTCTGGCTGCGCGCATGCTCTTTGCTTTCCTGGGGCTTCACCACAGTCCGTTCACAGAGACGGCGGATAAAGAGGAAGCGCATATCTGCCATCGCAGCCGCGCAGTCAAGGCCGCGCTCTTCTTCAAGCTGCGCGAGGATGTGCCGCAAAAGCTCTTTCTCATTGGCCTCCAGAGCGAGCGCCTGCTCCACGAGAGGATCCCCCTCGACCAGCTTGGAGGCTGCGAATCTTAGCGGGATGCCAGCCGCTTTCGCATGATCCTCGATGAGATGCATGATGCCATGCAGGGCGCGGTGAAGAGCTCCATGGTGGTCATTCTTATCGCAGAAATCCGTGATGCCCGGCTTCTCCTGATAGCGTGCGACATGGATCGCATGCTTCACGAGCTCGCCCACCCCCTGATTTTTGACGGCGGAGATCGGGACGACCGGGATCTGCAGGAGCCGCTCCACCTCATTGATCAGGATGGAGCCTCCATTGTTTTCCATCTCATCCATCATATTGATCGCAAGCACCACCGGTATCCCAAGCTCCATCAGCTGCATGGTGAGATACAGATTGCGCGTGAGATTCGTCGCATCCACGATATTGATGATCCCTGTCGGCTTTTGCTTGAGGATAAATTCACGAGAGACGATCTCCTCACTCGTGTACGGAGAAAGAGAATAGATCCCCGGCAGATCCACTACCTCTGCCTCCGGATAGCCGCGGATCACGCCCGTCTTCTGATCGACCGTGACCCCGGGGAAATTACCGACATGCTGGTTGGAACCCGTCAGCTGGTTGAAGAGCGTCGTCTTGCCGCAGTTCTGATTGCCGACGAGCGCAAAGGTCAGTCTGCCTTCGATCGGCTTTACATCCGAGTACTTTGACTCCTCATGATACTTGCCGGGCTCACCGAGACCGGGATGAAGATACGTGGATGTTTCCACTCGCAGGTGCTTTCTATCTTTCGCCGCTGCCTGATGCACATTCGT
>OHYE01000623.1_pt1 | contig 17735 bp, 5 predicted proteins | sample 1580141 | NCBI WGS metagenome assembly OHYE01 (sample SAMEA3882530, study PRJEB24775) | human gut metagenome | biome: human-associated habitat; feature: intestine environment; material: feces | place: Netherlands | collected 2009/2010 | reverse complement strand
TGTCAAAAACCAGTGAAGCGTCTGTGGATCAGTTCAATGGAAGATGAAGCAATTCAGAAAGGATTCCAGTCATTAAAGGCCGGGAAAGAATATGCAGGTCTTTGTAATGCTGCGGTATGCAGGGCACAGGCAGACTGGCTGATCGGAATGAACGCAACGAGAGCCTACACAACCAGATATTTTAAACGTCTGGTAGTTGGCAGAGTGCAGACACCAACGCTTGCTATGCTGACGGAAAGAAAAGAGAAAATTGAGCATTTCAAGAAAGAAGCCTATTATAAGGTTTCCCTGTCAGATGGAAGACTTGCGGTAATTTCAGAAAATATTCAGTCTGAAACAGAAGCGGAAGAATTAAGAAAACTCTGTGATGGGACAGAAGCTGTTGTGACCAGAGTGAAAAGAGAACAGAAAAAGACTTCTCCGCCCAAACTTTATGACCTGACCAGTCTGCAGAGGGAAGCAAACCGATTTTTCGGATACACTGCACAGAAAACATTGGATATGCTGCAGGAACTGTATGAAGAAAAGATGGTTACTTATCCGAGAACAGACAGTCAGTATGTAACCGAAGATATGAAAGAAACGGTAAAAATGCTTGCCGAAGGCATGACAGATTTTCTTCCGTTTCTGGAATCTGGACAGACTAGAGGTAACATAGATCGTGTGGTTAATAATGCAAAGGTATCTGATCATCATGCAATACTGCCGACAAAAGAAGCAATGGAAAAAGGCATGGGAGGACTTTCCAGTGGAAAGAAAAATCTGCTGATGCTGATCGGACAGCAGCTTGTTCAGGCAACAGGGGAAGAGTACCTTTATGAGCAGACAGAAATTTCCGTACAGTGCAAAGAACATGAATTTACTGCAAAGGGAAAGCTGCCTGTACAGATGGGCTTCAAAGAAGTGGAAGAAGCCTTTCGGAAATACTGTGTAAAGGATAAGAAATCTGATGAACCGGATAATAAGACAGAACTTCCAGAAGGATATGAGGAAGGAATGACTCTTGCCTCTGTGAAAGCAGAGAAGAGTACACATTATACTTCCCCGCCGAAGATGTTTACCGAAGATACCCTGCTTGCTGCGATGGAAACAGCGGGGAATAAGGAATTTGATTCTGAAACAGAGAAAAAAGGACTTGGGACACCGGCAACCAGAGCGAATATCATTGAGAAGCTGGTATCTTCCGGGTATGCAGAACGTAAAGGAAAACAGATTCTTCCTACCGTAGCAGGATGTGAGCTGATTCATGTAATGCCGGAGAATCTGAAATCTGCAGGCCTGACAGCAGAATGGGAGAATCAGCTTCTGATGATGGAAAAGGGGGAAATCCAGGAAGATGAATTTATGAATGGGATTGTATCCATGATTAATGAGATTCTTTCTATGTGCAGGGCAATTTCGGAAGAAGAACGGAACCGTTTTCAGATTGCAAAGGAAGTAATCGGGAAATGCCCGGTATGCGGTTCTGATGTATATGAGGGTAAGACCAATTATTACTGCTCTGACAGAAGCTGTCAGTTTGCTCTGTGGAAGTCGAACCGCTTTCTGGAAAGTATGAAAAAGTCGATGGATAAAAAGATGGCGGTGGAGCTTCTGAAAAATGGACGTACCCATGTGAAAGGACTGTATTCCAAGAAAAAAGACAGCAAATTTGATGCCGATCTGGTATTAGGGTTAGAAGATGGAAAAGCCAGATTCAGTCTGGAATTTCCTAAAAAGAAGAAATAAGGCACAGACGGAAGGAGGAATGAGTTATGGCTCATTTAGATGAGATACGGGGACTTGCGGAGTATCATGCAACCCGTATCAGCAGTTCACCAAGGGACTGGATGAATTATCTGGATACTGCAGCCAGACTGTATCGGTATCCATTTATGGATCAGCTTTTGATCCACGCGCAGCGTCCAAAAGCAACTGCCTGTGCTTCGCTGGAATTATGGAATGAAAAAATGCTGCGGTGGGTAAACCGAGGAGCAAAGGGAATTGCTCTTTTGGATGAAACCATGCAGAAAACAAGACTCCGATATGTATTTGATATTCAGGATACTCATAAGGTAAAAGGTGGAAGAACCCCTTACCTGTGGCGGTTGCAGGAGAAGCAACAGGAGGAGTTATTAAACCATTTAGAAGAAGTTTATGGACTGGAAGCTAAAGATACAGGAAGTCTTTCTGATGCACTGATGGCAACAGCAAAGTATATGGTAGAAGAAAATCTGGATGAATACCTGGATGGCTTGACATATGTGATGGAAGGAACGTACCTGGAGGAGCTGGAAGAAGATACCATACGCAGTGAATTTCGCAGTCTGTTGACAGACAGCATTTATTATACGCTGGCTTCCAGATGCGGACTTGATCCGTTGGAACGGCAGGAAGAAATGGACTTCGTACATATCACAGACTATAACAGTTTATCAGTGCTGACATTTATTGGAAATGCGACGAGCATGGCCAGTGAGTCTGTGCTAGTGGATATTGGAAGATTTGTACACCGTATTTCATTAGAAGAAATGAAAAAGGGTATTGAAAATTCTGAGGAAAGGAATTATAATAAATTTAACACGTTAATTCGTGAAAGTGAAGAAAACAACAACAGAATCATAGAAAACGAATATTCACAGGAAGATGAAGGAGGAAATGAGCATGGGACTGACATATCATCGCAAAGGGGATTATCTGTTTCCGAATCTGACAATCCAGGAGACAGAGGTACAGATTGGGAAATACGGAATGCTGCGGAGGACATTTCTGAAGGAACACAAGAACAGCCTGTATCAGAGCCTGTTACTGACCGGGAAACTGAACAGCCATCTGGAAGAGATCGAGAAAACAGCACAGAAGAGATTGGAAGTACAGATAGCGAAACTGTTGGAGAAGAATCCGGCACCATCGAAAGAGGAGAACCCGATGGCGTGGACAGCACATATGAACAGTCTGACGGCAACAGCGGAAGAGAGCATCTTGACGGAATTGGTGTACAGCTAATTGAAGACACAAGTGAAGATCAGTTAAGTAAAGCAGAGGAAGAAATTGCCTCTGCTTTATCTTTGCCCGAACTTCCATCTGTAAATGAACAGAAAAGAGAAATCGAAAACAGAATAGCTGCCCTCTATGCCGGGGAGATTGCCATTCCAAGTGAGGTGGTCGATGAGGTTTTAAGAACCGGAGGAAACCGAAGCAAGAGCCAGCTTCGTATTATCTATAATTTTATGAGTGAACAGACACCGGAAGAATATACAGAGTTTGTGAAGCGGGAGTATGGGACTGGTGGAAAGGGCTTTGAAATCAATGGCATGGAATATTCTGTCTGGTTTGACGAAACGGGATTGCAGATTGCAGTAGGGCATACCGTTACCGATCAGATTCTGGATAAAGCGTTTTTGTCCTGGGAAGATGTGAGTGGCCGTATCCATCAGCTTTTGAAACAAGGCGAGTATGCACCGCAGTCCGTACTTGATGTTGCAAGGAAGAATGCGATAAAGGAACATGCCCAGGCACTTGCCTATATGAAAGCGGATATGGCAGAGGGTGTAGCAGAACTTGTCTTTGATGAAGAGGATTTACCACATCTTCACAGTATTTATCCGGAAATTACTGATTATCTGGAAGAGAAACTAACAGAGCCGGAGTGGCTGGCAGATCTGAACGAGCGTCTGGAAGGACTGGCAATGGCTTATGAGGAAGATAAAAGCATTATGCGGTTCCGCACCTATAATCCAATCAGAATATCCGGTCAGTTTCAGAAATTTGCAGCAGAAGTAATTCCATACAATGCCAGAGATGAATTCGCATGGCAGGAACATAAGGTATTTATTACTCAAGATGAAATAGATGCTTTTCTTGCCGGTGGCGGTCCGTATTCGGATGGAAGGCTTTCTACCTATTCTTTTTATCTTCTGAATGGAGATGATAAGGCAAGGACAGATTTTATCAAGGAAAAATATGGGATAGGCGGTCAGAGCCATGCTTTATGTGGAGCAGACAATTCACATGCAGATTATGATGGGAAAGGTTTGAAGCTGGAGAGAGGGGACTATGGGAATCCAGATACTTCGGTGTTGCTGCCCTGGGCAAAAGTTGCAAAAAGAATCGGCTATCTGATTGATAACCAGCAGTTCTTACGTTCCGCAGATTATTCCCGTATGCCGGAATATGAGAGGGAACGGATTGCAGGAAAAGTGATCAGTTTTTATGCAAGGCTGCCAGAAGAAATCGAGCGTCCGTTCAAGCAGGATTTCTTTAATGAAGAAGCAAGAAAAGAACTTCCTGTTATGCTGAATGATTCGGGGCAGTCGCAGAAATTGTTACAGGCGATGGACGATGCACTGGCAATGCTGCCATTGGATTTTGAATCAGTGAATGAAACTTATGAGAAGAAATTACAGCTTTTGACCGAAGTATATCAGTATGTGGAAGGCAGCTATACGATTTTCCCGGCACAGGAAGTACCAGATCAGGCAGATGGCTTAAATGGATACCAGATGTCTTTATTTGATATTGTGAGTGCCTCCGAACCAGAAGAAAATACAGAAGAACCAGAAGTGGAAGAATCGTCTGCAGAAATGGAGGAGGTACAAAAAGGGGAACCAGAATCTGAGCCAGAAGATGTAGTTGTACAGGAACAGTGGGACGAGAATGTATTTGAATATCAGGGGTATCATTTTGAAGCAGTGGGGATTCTTCCGCAAGGTCTGGAAGGGAAAGAACTGGTAAACCAGACAAGAGGAAATACAGAATTGCACTTGACTACCTACGAGCGAGAAGAAGATATTTTATATTCCTATGCAGGATTCTACGAAGCGAGTGGTTCATCAAAAGCTGATATTTTCCGGTGTATGGAAACTGGACGAAATTATATTCCAGGGGAGAACGAACTGTTTGGCTATGAGGGAGAATTTTTACCATATCTGCAGAATGAACAGGTGCAGGAACAGGAACCTCATAATTTCCATATTACGGACGATAACCTTGGTGCTGGCGGTCCGAAGGCAAAGTTTAAAGCAAATATGGAAGCTATCCGGCTGCTGAAAGAACTGGAACAGGATCAGAGATTAGCAACATCGGAAGAACAGGAAGTGTTGTCGAGATATGTTGGATGGGGCGGTATTCCCCAGGCTTTTGAAGAAAGAAACAGTGCCTGGGCAGAGGAATACACGCAGTTAAAAGGAGTCCTCACGCCAGAAGAATACAGTGCAGCAAGGGCATCAACGCTGAATGCCTTTTATACTTCTCCGACAGTTATCAAGGCTATGTATGAAGCACTTGGAAATATGGGACTGAAACAGGGAAATATCCTGGAACCATCCTGTGGAGTTGGTAACTTTATGGGACTTTTACCGGAAAGCATGAGTGCTGCAAATATGTATGGCGTGGAGCTTGATCCGGTTTCCGGGCAGATTGCGAAACAGCTTTACCAGAAGAACAGGATTGCAGTACAGGGATTTGAGGAAACCAGTTACCCGGACAGCTTTTTTGACTGTGTGATTGGAAATGTACCGTTTGGGGCATATCAGGTCAGTGACCGCAAGTATGACAGATACCATTTTACGATCCATGATTATTTTATCGCAAAATCCTTAGACCTGGTACGTCCGGGAGGAGTGGTGGCAGTTGTCACATCAAGCGGTACAATGGATAAACAGAATCCGGAAGTCCGACAGTATTTTGCAAATCGGGCTGATCTGCTTGGGGCAATCCGCTTACCGAACAATGCTTTCCAGAGAAATGCCAATACCAGTGTGGTTGCGGATATTCTGTTTTTCCAGAAAAGGGACAGGGCTGCGATCACAGAGCCAGACTGGGTACAGTTAAAAACCACATCAGAAGGCTATACGGTCAATTCTTATTTTGCTGACCACCCGGAAATGGTGCTTGGGGATTTCACAACAGAAAGTACCCAGTACGGAAAACAGGAAGTGACAGTAAAGGCAAAAGAGGGAGCAGATCTGGCAGAGCAGTTAAAAGAAGCGGTAAAGTATATCCAGGGAACTATCACAGAGCAGGAGATTTTGGATACGGAACTGGAAGAACAGGTGGTATCCATACCGGCAGATCCGAACATTAAGAACTTCAGCTTTGCACTTGTCGGAGAGGATATTTATTACAGGGAAAATTCTGTTATGAATAAGATGGAACTTCCCGTTGTGACAGGCGAACGTGTCAGAGGCATGGTTGCCATCCGGGATGCAACAAACAGGCTTCTGGAACGGCAGTTGGAAGAATGCAGTGATGAAGAGGTTGCCAGCTTACAGGCTGAATTGAATCAGGTTTATGACAGCTTTACTGCAAAATATGGACTACTCAGCAGCAATGCGAATAAAAGAGCGTTCAGCATGGACAGCAGCTATTGCCTTTTGACTTCCCTTGAATTTCTGGACGAAAAGGGCGAGTTGAAGCGGAAAGCAGACATATTTACGAAAAGGACGATCCGCAGGGCAGAGCCGGTAACATCGGTAGATACTGCAAGTGAGGCACTGGCGGTATCTATCGGGGAAAAGGCAAAAGTGGATATTCCTTATATGATGGAGCTTACCGGAAAAACAGAGGAGGAGGTCACAGAGGAGCTTACAGGTGTTATCTTCAAGAATCCGCTTACGGATAAATGGGAGCCATCCGACGAGTATCTTTCCGGGAATGTCAGGGAGAAGCTGAACATTGCAAAGCAGTTTGCAGAGAACCACCCGGAATATATGGTCAATGTACAGGCACTGGAACGGGTACAGCCGAAAGATCTGGACGCTTCCGAGATTGAAGCAAGGCTTGGTGCAACATGGATTTCCCCGGACTATATTACAGAGTTCATGGCAGAAACATTCCATACACCACGACAGCATATCAATTATGAGCGTATCAAAGTACAGTATGCAGAAGTGACCGGACAATGGAACGTAAAAGGAAAGAACGTGGACAGCAGCAATAACCCGCTTTCCACCGCAACTTACGGAACACAAAGGGCAAATGCTTACAGGCTGTTGGAGGATGCACTGAATCTGCGTGACACAAAAATCTATGACACAATACATGATGCGGATGGGGAACACCGGGTACTGAACCGGAAAGAAACCACCCTGGCACAGCAGAAGCAGGAACTGATCCGGGAGGAATTTAAAGAGTGGATCTTTAAGGATATGAGCCGACGGGAAACACTCTGCAAAATTTATAATGAACGGTTTAACAGCATCCGGCCAAGGGAATATGATGGCAGTCACATTCAGTTTGTCGGAATGAATCCGGAAATTAAGCTGATGGAGCATCAGAAAAATGCGGTGGCACATATCCTTTATGGAAATAATACCCTGCTTGCACACTGTGTAGGTGCAGGCAAGACGTTCCAGATGATCGCAGCCGGTATGGAGAGCAAGCGTCTGGGACTGGCACAAAAGAGTCTTTATGTGGTTCCGAACCATTTGCTGGAACAGTGGGGAAGCGATTTTTTACGCTTATATCCGGGAGCAAATATTCTGGTGGCAACGAAGAAAGACTTTGAACCGGCAAACAGAAAACGGTTCTGTTCCAGAATCGCAACAGGGGATTATGATGCGGTCATTATCGGACACAGCCAGTTTGAGAAAATCCCGCTTTCCAGGGAAAGGCAGATTTCATTGTTGGAAGATCAGATCGCAGATATTACCTATTCTATTGAAGCAGCAAAAGAGGAAGCGGGACAGCAGTATACGATCAAGCAGATGGAAAAGACAAAGAAAACCCTGAAAGCAAAACTGGAAAAACTGAATGACCAGACACGAAAGGATGATGTGGTGACTTTTGAGCAACTAGGCGTGGACAGGCTGTTTGTGGACGAGTCACATTTTTACAAGAACCTTTTTTTATACACAAAAATGCGGAATGTGGCAGGCATTTCACAGACCGATGCACAGAAAAGTTCAGATATGTTTATGAAATGCAGGTACATGGATGAGATTACCGGGGGAAAGGGAATCACGTTTGCAACGGGAACACCTGTATCAAACAGTATGACTGAATTATACACCATTATGAGATACCTCCAGTATGATACTTTAATGAATATGGGAATGGGACATTTTGATTCGTGGGCAGCAACTTTTGGAGAAACAGTTACGGCAATCGAATTGTCACCGGAAGGGACGGGCTATCGTGCAAAAACACGATTTGCCCATTTCTTTAATCTTCCAGAACTGATTTCCATATTTAAAGAAGCTGCGGATATTCAGACTGCAGATATGCTGAATCTTCCTGTACCGGAAGCAGAATATATCAATGAAGTATTAAAGCCGAGTGAGGAACAGAAAGAAATGGTGGAAGCCTTTTCGGAACGTGCAGAACAGGTCAGGGGCGGTGCAGTAGATCCAAGGGTAGATAACATGCTCAAGATTACCAATGACGGAAGAAAATGTGCATTAGACCAGAGGCTTTTGAATGATATGCTACCGGATGCAGGGGAAAGCAAGGTAAATGCCTGTGTGGAGAATGCTTTCCAGGTATGGGAGGACGGAAAAGATACACAGGCTACCCAGTTGATCTTCTGCGACCTCAGCACACCGAAAAATGATGGAACATTCAACGTGTATGATGATGTAAGAAACAAGCTGGTGGAACGGGGAATCCCGAAAGAGGAGATCGCATTTATTCATGAATATAATACGGAAGTAAGAAAAGCGGAGCTGTTTGCAAAGGTGCGGGCAGGGCAGGTAAGAATCCTGATGGGTTCCACTCCGAAACTCGGTGCTGGTACCAACGTCCAGGACAGATTACTTGCACTGCATCATCTGGACTGCCCCTGGAAACCGTCTGATCTGGAACAGCAGGAGGGACGTATTCTCAGACAGGGAAACCAGAATGACAAGGTAAAAATCTTCCGGTATGTAACGGAAAATACGTTCGATTCGTACATGTGGCAGATTCTGGAAAACAAGCAGAAGTTTATTTCACAGATCATGACCAGTAAATCCCCGGTGCGTGCCTGTGAAGATGTAGATGATACAGCTCTATCTTATGCAGAGATCAAGGCACTGGCAACAGGAAACGAATACATCAAGGAAAAGATGGATCTGGATGTGCAGGTAAGTAAACTGAAACTTCTGAAAGCAAACCACACCAGTCAGATCTATCGTCTGGAATCGGATATTGCAAAGCGGTATCCAGTACAGATTACCGCATTAAAAGAGAAGATTGCCGGTATGCGTGTGGATGCAGATGTGGTTAAAGGAATAGATTTACAGGATAATGACCACTTTGCAATGACAGTCGGTGGAAAGCTGTATACCGATAAAAAAGAAGCGGGAGTTGCACTACTTTCAGCAGCATCCGGCTTGAAGTCCGTGAAATCAGCAGGGCAGATCGGGGAATATCATGGTTTTGCACTTTCTTCAGAATATAATTTCCTGTCGAATACTTATACCATGACGATTAAGGGAAAATGTTCTTATAAGATTGAGTTCGGAAAGGATACTCTGGGCAATATCCAGAGAATTCATAATGCACTCTCTGCAATCGGGAAAAAGCTGGCAGATACCGAGCAGAATCTGGAAACGGTACAACAGCAGTTAAAGACCGCACAGGAAGAGGTGCAGAAGCCATTCCCGAAAGAAGCGGAACTGAGTGAAAAAATGGAACGTCTGGCAGAATTAAATGCCATGCTCAACATGGATGAGAAAGGGGGAGAAAATCTTCTGGCAGATGAGGGAATCGGGGAAAACCCGGAAGTAAACATGCCGGAGGAACGACAGGACAGAATTGCTGACAGTGTTCATAAAACGTCTGTTCTGGAAAGACTGAAAGAACAGAAACAGCAGGAGCAGACAAGAGAAACACAGCAGAAACCTAAAAAGAAACATGAACAGGAGTTATAAAGGGTATCCCGTCAGAGTGACCAGAGCTTTGGCGGGATTTTTCTATGGAGGATTTGATTATGGCAAACAGAGAAGAACAATTAAAGCAGATTACAGAGCAGTTGGAACAGGGTGTTGCAGAAATATTCACATCAGAAAAGTATAGCGAATATCTGAATACAATGGCAAAGTTCCATAATTACAGTTTCAATAATACTCTGCTGATCGCCATGCAGAAACCGGAAGCGACACTGGTAGCGGGGTATCAGGCATGGCAGAAGAAATTTAACCGGCAGGTAAAAAGAGGGGAAAAAGGCATCCAGATCATTGCCCCGGCTCCGTTTAAAGAGAAACAGGAGATTGAAAAAACTGATCCGGAAACAGGAGAGATTGTGATCGGGGAAGATGGACAGCCGGAAACAGAAGTAGTAGAGCGTGTCATTACAAGATTCCGGGTTACGACAGTATTTGATGTCAGTCAGACCACAGGAGAACCGATTCCAGAGTTTGAGGTATCAGAACTGGAGGGGGATGTTCTGATCTACCATGATTTTATGGAAGCACTGAAAACGGTTGCCCCGGTTCCCATCCGTTTTATTGAGATTGATGGGGAGGCGAAAGGCTTTTATCAGCTTGTCGATAAATATATTGCTATCCAGCCTGGCATGAGTGAAGCACAGACCATGAAAACAGCGGTGCATGAAACGGCACATGCAGTATTGCATGATCGTGACCAGATGGAAGCAGAGGGCATCGTAAAAGACCAGCTTACAAGGGAAGTGGAAGCAGAAAGTGTTGCCTATGTGGTATGCAACCATTTTGGACTGGATACATCGGAGTATTCCTTTTCCTATATTGCGAGCTGGTCTTCCGGTAAAAATATGAAAGAGCTTCGTGCTTCTATGGACACCATCCGTAAGACTTCTGCTGATATGATCGGACAGATTGAGGAAAAACTCAAGGAACTTCATATCGAAAGGCCAGAGCAGGAAGTAACTGCTGTGGAGCAGATAGAAGAACTGAGTGCCATGCAGTATGCGGAGCAGACCATCAACCGTCTGGAACAGGAACGGACGATTTTCAGCAATGACCAGAGAAACCTTATCGTGAATTTTGCTTATAAACTGGATGACAGGGAAGCAACGGAAAAACTGGCAGAGAATCTTGCAGAATCTATTCTGGATGGAAACAGGGAAGCGGTACTAAAACTGATTGGAGAAGCGGAGGAACAGATTGACAGTCTGCCGGATTCGATGATCGGTTTATCAGAATTGCATGAAGCCGGATTTTATTCAGAAAGTATGCTTCCGCTTACCAGGGAACGGGCAGTGGAACTGCACCATGAGGGAGTAACAGTTTACGGGCTGACCGGAGCAGTGAGTGGTCAGGAACAGTCACAGAGGGTTATGAATCTGGAACTGGATATTTTACAGCATGACGGGTTATTCGGAGTGACGAAATTTGAATGGGAAAATTACCGGAGAAGTCAGGAAACGGTTATGACACCGGAAGAAAAAGCAAAAATCAAAGAAACACTTCTTTTAGAAAGTGATGGAAACCGCTATGGAATTTACCAGATCAACAGTGGACAGGAAGAAAGAGGGTACCAATTTTTAAGTCTGGAAGCGGCAAAAGAAATGGGATTTACCGTAGATGGCAAAGACTATCAGATGGTTTACAGTGAAAGACTGAGAGATGCTACGACACTGGACAATCTTTTTGAGCGTTTTAATATAGAACGACCAAACGATTTTACCGGGCATTCCATGTCAGTCAGTGATGTGATCATTATGAACCGGGGCGGCAGATTAACCGCATACTATGTGGATTCCTTTGGATTTACAGAACTGCCGGACTTTGTGGCACAGAGAGCTGAGATGTTAAATGCCAATCCGGTAAAAGCATATCCGGAAGTTTATATGGGAACTTTGGAAAAGGCTATGCAGGAGAGAAATGTAGATGCTTACCTGGATTCCAGAAAACTGAACATTGACTGTAAAAATGCAATTGAACAGGCAATCACAGAGGGATTCGACGGTATGCGTTTAAATCCAGATGCTGCAGTAGGCGTGTTTGAAAAATACGGGGAAGAACGGGTTGCATTTGTTCTGGCAAATACATTGAAACAGCTTTCCTATGATGGAAGATTTTCTGATGGCAATAAACGGTGGGCAGATGGCATTGATATTCCGGAAAATATCAGCAGAGGAATAAATCTGAACAGGGACTATATTGTGGGCAGCCATCCTGCAGTCCTGAATGGATTTATTGATATGGCAAGAAAAGAAATCCGTACCCGGAAACTGGAAGAGGTGCTTGGTGTGAAAAATCAGCATATCACTGAAACTACAAGAGAGTATGAAGCAGACGGACATACAGGCACCTGGTATGCGATGGATATGAAAACGTATCATGGGGAGCGATTCTTCCAGATGAGGAGTGAGGAATACGGTCAGGACGTGGCAGATATTATCGTATCGGAAAATGGGACACTGGTGGCAGAGGACATCTGGCATGGATTTGATGAAGGAGCCAGGGAAGCTATTTCAGAATATCTGGAAGAAAATGGTGCAACGGTATATGACCTGATGGACATTCCAGACCAGGCAACAGTCATCTTAGCAGACGGAACAGTTATGAAAATCATGGAACAGCAGTCAATCAGTACGGATACATGGGAGCCGACATTGACCGGACAGAATCAGCAGGGGGAAGAACAGAAATTCAGTTTTTTCGAGATACATAAAGTCAGAGAAAATAATGGCATTGACCTGAAAATGCCAGAAAATCATTATATTGACCAATATTATGTGATCGAAGATCTGGCAGCAAAAGGTGGAATGAAGATTGAGCGATATAAGGATCTTGGAGCTGCCCTCGGAGCATATTACTCTCTGCCAAACCATAAAATGAAAGCTCTTGGAATTGAAAATACGGCACCGCTGCGAGGCAGTCTTGATTTCATCCAGTGTAAGAATGGAATAGATACGCTGATCTATGATTGTCAGAAAGTGGAAGGATGGTTGAATCCGCAGATATACAATACTTTTAAAGATATACGCAACAGTTTGGCAGGGCATGATACAGAGATAGCATACCAGATTGGAGAGAAGTATTTTACAATCCAGACAGTAGAAGATGGTTATGATTATACATTCTATGATAAGGACTATCTGGAACTGGATGGTGGTGTCTACGATAATCCGGATATTTCTATTTCAGAAGCAATGGAGAACATTTTAGAGGAAGAAGGATTGCCCCTAGAAGGTGCAAATGTGATGGATTATGAAGAACTGTATGCAGAAATTGAATATGCAGAAGAAGAGAGAATGGAGAAGATACAGTTTGAACGTAATTGTCCAAAGGCTTTTTTTGATGGTTATGACAGGGAACCGGCATTAAAAAATTATGAAGGAATAACCGTACAATTTAAAATGTCTGGTATGTATTTAACAGTGCAACCGACTGAGGAAGGCTATAAATACCTGGTTTATGATCAGAAACTTCATGAAATTTCAGGAGATGCCTGTGGAAATCCAGAAGATTCTATTCAGAAAGCAATGTATGCCAGCCTGAAAAATGAAGGTTTGGAAGATGTTGAATGTGTAAAAGTTGATGACAGGGAGTTTCGGGATAAGGTAATCAGTCATTCTAAAGAAGTGCTGGCCAGTGGAGATGTTCGATTCACTTCGGAACTTGGCAGATGTGAAACAGCATTGAATGGGATGGACAGGGCAGAAATTGAATATGAAGTTTTATTTCATGCAAGAGCTGTTCTGGAAGAAATGGGACTGGAAAATGAAGTTACATTGATTGGGGCGAGAGTACATGGTTCCAGAAGCAGAGATGACCTGTATCGTGCAGATTCTGATCTTGATGTGGTGCTTTCTTATCGAGGAAATATTCGAGAGGATAGTTTTTTTAACGAATTGAATTCGTATGGTATGGCAATAGCAGGCATTAAAGTAGACATTAACCCAATCTTAGAAGAAAGAATTACTCTGGCAGAGTATATAAAGGAATCAGAAGCCTATCTTGATCAGCAGGAAATCAAGAAACTCGCAGTGGACTTGGATAATTTTAGTTATGAGTATGATACTTATGGATATAAGGATACCGTTGAAAATAGGGAAGAACAGGTCGAGAAAATCACAGAGGATATTTTGAACAAGGATACAGCAGGTTTAAAAAACTGGCTGATTGAGGTGTCGGAAGAATCGGATATAGACAGTGATGTAGTCACTGCCCGATCATTGCTTTCACGTCTGGAAAATGCGGAAACACTCTCTGTTTTTACCAGGCAACCAGAGCAGGAACAGCCAGAAGCCACGATTACTTTTTATGTTGCAGAGTGTATGGAATTTCCTGTTATGGGTGAGTATCATGAGAACCTTACCTTGGAAGAAGCCCTACGCATTTATGAAACAATTCCTGCAGATCGCATGAATGGAATAAAAGGTGTTGGATTTGAACTGCATGATGGAAGTGATTACGACGGACCGTATGACCTTATGCGACTTGGAAAAGTTGATCGGGAAGAGGTGGATATGATTCAGCATTATAAGAAAAGTCCATTAGTACAGAAAGCAATGGATGATGTGGAAAAATATTTTGCTCAAAAGCAGGAGCTTACGAAAATAGCGGAGAAGCCTGTACAAAAAGAAAATGTTCCGCAGCCAAAGAGCAGAAAAGAATCTGTTCTTCAGGCACTCAGAGAGCGTCAGGCGAAAATAAAAGAGCAGGAGCAGAATACATCGAAAGAAAAATCCAATGCACATAAGAAGGGAGATGTAACATTATGATAGTAAGGTTTGAGGAAGATGAATATATAGCAGTGGCAATTTTTGATGCAGGAAACCGGGTACAGACAATGGAAGCAATGGATGAGATTTTTTCCTATCTGGACGAAGATATGAAGCTGCTGATTTTTACAACGATTCAGAAGCTCTATTATCTTAGCGATGAGGGATATGAAGAATTGCAGAAAATGGTAGAAATTTATAAAGCAGATCTGGAGGTGGATGGAGAATGAGTAGAAGTCAGTTTGCAGTTTATCAGTTAAAAAAGAAACCGGAATTGAGAAATCTTCTTTTCCGTACCTATGAAGAACTTGCACAGGATCAGATTCCGGTGCAGGTGGCAAATTATGAACAGGTGTATCTTGGAACAATGAAACCGGGAGAAACGCCAGAGCAGATAAAAAAGGATCTGGAGAAGAAACAGCCCCATAATTATAAAGGTCATGCAGTCAGTACCAGTGATGTGCTGATCCTTAATGATAATGGTGCCACGACCACTTACTATGTAAACAAAGACACTTTTATAGAGATTCCTGATTTTATGAAAGTCACATCTTCAGAAAGCGGTGGACTTACAAAAGATACAGTTGGATATGAAATAGAGGGAAAAGACGGAACATGGGAAGTAATAGATTACCTGTTGGTAGAGGGAAAAAATTATTTTCTTATGGAACATGAGCAGTATGGGAAAGATGTTGCGTATGTAGTCTTAGATCAGAAAGGTAATGTGCTTGTAGACAGCACCTACAACGGATTTGATGATGTAGTAAAACAGAAGATTCTTGATTCTCTGCATCCGCCAGTGCAGGAGCAGACAGAAGGCTATAAACCGAAATTGGATAACTGGCAGAAGTACATGGAGAATGGAGAATACCTGCGAAGTGCGGAAATCACAGAGGAAGCAAATTATAATATGATTGACGGACTTAAGAATAATGCTGCACCAAAAGATAAAAAGAACCGTCAAAAAGAATCTGTCCTTGCAAAACTGAATGAGAAAAAGGAAGAAGTTGCAAGACGCACTGGACAGAAAGCTATGCAACAGGTAATGGAATCTGAGGGAGAACGTACCAAAAAATAGAGCAAGTAGAAGAGAGGCTGGTCACATAATTGTGGCTGGCTTTTTCTATGTAAGGTAATAATTTAATATACACCATAAACTTTAAATAGATAGGGATATATGATATTATAATAAAGCAAGACATAATTAATAGAAGTATGGAGAAACTGAATATAGTGTGGATAAAAAAATGGAAAATAAAAAGAAATTTAATTTCAGTAATGACGAAAATAAAGGCTTTTTTTGAAAAAAGAAATTGGAACTATGTTGCGATTATTGCAATTATATTTGGTGGAGCAGTAGTAGTATACACATCATGTTGGATTAATGATTCGGACAGAAGAAATATTGCTGTTGGAATTGGAACAGGAATTATTACATCAGCATTAGTTACGTTATATCTGGAAATTATAAATGCCCAAATCGAGCGAAAAAAATTACAAAAATATAAAAAGATGATATTTAGTCCATTGTGTGATTCAGTAAGAAAGCTATATATTCATATTATATTAAACATTGATGAATATCGAGTAAGAGAAGAAAAGAAGACATTATTTTTTATTCCTATGAAAGAAACAAAAGAAATTTCAGATTTTTTTAAGAAAATGCAGGAGATTGATATAGAGAGTATTACTGAGGAAAAAGAAAAGAGAAAATTAGAAGAATTTTCAACTATCTCTTTGGTGTATTTTAAAGAGATAATTAGTCAGTATGAAGGTCTACCGTTTGAAAGCCTGTTGTTGGACAATATTATTACCCAAGAAGAATATGATAACTTAAAACATTTTACACTGATAAATGAATGTAAGAAATGTATCCATATGTTGAGTGATAATAATATGTTGGATAAAGACAAGTATTATACTAGCGTCCATTTAAATCATTGTATGTTGTTGTTTATGAATAGATTAGCAAGAATGTTTAAGTTTATTGAAGTACAAATAGAAGCAGAAAACAAGTGGATCAAGACTCATTTAGACGATATATATTATAATGAAGTATATCTTTTTTCAGACGAATATGTAGAACAATGGGCTGAGAGGGCAGAAGCAGAAGCTGAGTATTATGCAGAACATCCAGAAGCATTTGAAGATATGGAAGAAAGCGAAGAAGATAGATTATTTGAAAAAATAAACGAAGCTATATGGGCTGGAGATGTGGAAACTATAAAAAAATGTTTTTCTCAAATTGATAAAAATGATAAACAAATACAAGCAGAATTGACATGGATTGTAGCTAAAGATGTTATGAAAAATAGAGAATTACGTGAACTATATTTTCAGAAATATGGAGTAAAATATAAAGTACGAAAAGAAAAAAGGAGAAATTCATAACGCAAAAACAGATAAAAAGTATTTGTTCAATAAATAAAGGGAACACATAAGAAGAATAATTTGTGTTCCCTCTATTTATTGAACTGCTAATTTTACATGTTTGGTTTGGATAGGTAATCATAATCTTTTGGAAAAGTGATATTGTCCCAGTCTATTTTTTTCGCTTTGTAAACTAATTCGTTATATACGGAGTCAGATCTTTTCCGGCGATATGTAGCAATGACCTGTAATGGAAGTCTGGTAGCAGTCCGAATATCTATATTTAACACCGTATTTGGTACATATTCAGAATAAGGAGTTTTTACAAAGCCAAGACAGGCTTTTACGCCACCAGCTAGTTTTTCAGTGTATAATTTCGGGTTGCAGCCATTGAAATCTCCAACCATTTTTGCAGAGATATTTTTGACCATAAGTTGTGGCAGAATTTCTAGTTTTAATTGTGTAGTTCCATCAGGGGCAAATGAAAAATCATCGGGACTTAACTTATGATTCAAACAACGCTCATAAAAATCAGTAGCAGTAGTTTTATCTGCTAATTTTATGCCTGTCAGGTGAAGAAAATTATACGGATTAAAACTTACTTCCAAAGAAGAAATATGTTTATGTTTATCTTTTAAAATGAATAAAAGCTGATATCCGTCAAGATTCTCTTTATATTTAACGGCACAATCTGTGATGATGGAGATAGCTTGTTGTTTGGTATATTTTGCCATGTTATGACCTCTGAAATCTG
>OHYE01000554.1_pt1 | contig 19056 bp, 14 predicted proteins | sample 1580141 | NCBI WGS metagenome assembly OHYE01 (sample SAMEA3882530, study PRJEB24775) | human gut metagenome | biome: human-associated habitat; feature: intestine environment; material: feces | place: Netherlands | collected 2009/2010 | reverse complement strand
TGCCGCACCTCGCTCGCCGTATCGGCACTTAGAATTATGCGGTATTGCCATAACATAAACGTTCGATTTTACGGAGAAAAGAGGAACCACTATGCGTGTTTTGATTGCTGCCGGCGGCACAGCCGGCCATATCAACCCGGCGCTTGCCATTGCCGGAGCCTTAAAGGCGGCGGACCCCACGGCCGAGATCCACTTTGCCGGGCGGAAAGAGGGCATGGAGTACGGCCTTGTAACCAAGGCAGGATACCCGTTCCACCATATTGAGATCAACGGTTTCCAGCGCAAGCCAACCCTGAAGAACGTGGGCCGCAACGTGGTAGCGCTCTACCACCTGGCCCTGTCCGGCCCGCGCACGGCGGCTATCCTGAAAGAGGTCCGGCCCGATCTGGTCATCGGCTGCGGCGGTTATGTCAGCGGCCCGGTGGTGCGCGCCGCCACCAAAAAGGGCATCAAGACCGCCATCCATGAGCAGAACGCATTCCCCGGTGTGACCAACAAGCTGCTGGCCAAGGATGTGGACGTGGTGTTTGCCGCTTCCGCCGCTGCGGTGGAAAAGCTTGGCGCGCCGGAGAAGACCCTTGTGGTTGGCAACCCTGTCCGCCCGGAAATTTTGAACCGTGACCGCGCCGCCGCCCGTGCTGCTGTGCACGCGGGGGACCGCACCGTGATTTTGAGCTTCGGCGGCTCTTTGGGGGCCCGCCGTATCAACGAGGTTGTGGCAGAGCTGTGCGCGTGGGAGCAGGCAAACGATCTGCCCGTGCTGCACCTGCACGCCACCGGCAGCCGCGGCGTAAAGCTGTTTGAGGACCTGGAAGCCAAGAACCACTTTGCCCCCGGTGCCAACCTTGTGGTAAAAGAATACATTGATAATATGCCGGATCTGCTGGCCGCGGCGGACCTTGTTATTTCCCGCTCCGGTGCGCTGACGCTGGCGGAGCTGGAAGCCATGGGCCGCGCGTCCATCCTGATCCCTAGCCCCAATGTGGCCGAAAACCACCAGTATTACAATGCACTGGAGCTGCAAAACGCCGGTGCAGCCATTGTGATTGAAGAAAAAGACCTGACCGGTATCAAGCTGATCGAAACCGTGCATGCCCTGTTGGCAGAGCCCGGCAAACTGACGGCCATGGGCACCGCCGCCAAGACCCTGGGCAACCCCAAGAGCCTGGAACTGATCACCGCAAAGCTGCTGGAACTGGTGAACGGAAAGTAACCTGCCGGAACAAACCGGCAGCAAATAAAAGCTGAAACACAGAAAGGAGGTACACCCCATGGACCGCAATCAGCGAAGCCGAAACCAGAAAAAAAGTGTACCTCCCCGCAAGGGTCAGCCCAGCCATCGCAACACCAAAAGCGCCCCGCCGCAGCGCAGCAGCCGCCCGGCGGGCAGCCAGCAGCGGCCAAAGGGCAGCGGCCAGCGTCCCGCAAAACAGCCCGAACGCCAGCCGCCCAAACAGCAGCAAAAGCGCCCTCGCCCCCAACAGAACCCCCAAAAGCCGGGGTACCGTTCCAGCGCGCCACAGGTGCAGCGCCGCGTTACCCGCGCGGAACAGCTGCGAATCCGCCGCCGCAAGGCCATCATCGGGGTGCTGTGCGTTTTGGCAGTGCTGGTGGTCGGCATTGTGCTTTCCATCAACCTGTTGTTCAAGGTGACGGATTTCCGGGTGGAAAATGCGGACCGCACCACCCCCGCCAATACCGGCATTTATACCGAACAACAGCTGATCGATGCAACCGGCATTCAGGTGGGGGATAACCTGTACGGTTTTTCCACCAAAGAAAAATCTGACCAGCTGTTGGCGCAGATGCCGTACCTGGATGTGGCAGTCGTCACCCGCCAGGCCCCCGGCACCGTGATCATCCGGGTGCAGCCTGCGGTGGAACGCTTTAAGATGGAGTATTCCGGCAGCTGGCTGGTGCTGAGCGAACAGCTGAAAGTGCTGCGTGTGGAGCCGGCAGAGCCGGATAATCTGGTGCAGCTGGATGCCCTGCTGCCAGAGGGCGCGGCCACCACGCCGGGCAGTTTCCTGACACTGGATGCCCCCAGCGAGCCGACCGCCCTGGCAACGGCCATGCCAAGCGGCACCGCAACGCCGGAAAATGCAGACGAAGCCGATACGGCACAGGAAACCCCCAACGAGGTGCTGAACGAACTGCTGGGCGAACTGGACCAGTATGGCCTGCTGGATGGCACCACAGTGCTGACCATGCAGAACATGACCGAGCTGAGCTTTTTGTATCAGGGCCGTGTGTCGGTCCAGCTGGGCACGGCAAACAATCTGGATTACAAGATCCGGTTTGCCGCCTATATCATTCTGGATACCGGTGGCGATGGCCTGGCAAGCAGTGACCGCGGTACGCTGGATGTTTCGGACCAGCAGACGGACGGCACCATTCAGCCGCGCTTTTTGCCGGCGGAAAAACCTGTGGCCACCCCGGAGCCGACCCCGGAACCCCCGGCAGAGGATACCACGGATGCTGCCGCCGATGGTGCAGACCTGACTGCCGATGCGCCCCAGGATGACACCCAAACAGGAATAAAAGAACAACCGATCCTGCCGATGCCGTTTCCAAGCGGTGCGGCAGGACTTTTTTTATCGCTGCCTGTAACAAAACGGCGGCCGCGGCCACCAATATCATGTAAGGCGCCTGAACAAAGCGAAAGGAGGTGGGCCAAAGCATGAAACTGCCGGAGCTGGAGGAACTGTACCGGCGCTACCGGATGGATCTGTACCGCTACCTCTGCTTTTTGACCCACGACCCTGTGCAGGCGGAAGACCTGTTGAGCGAAACCTTTGTGCGGGTCATCAAGCGGCTGCCCACTTTCCGTGGAGAGTGCGAGGTAAAAACCTGGCTGTTTGGCATTGCACGCAATATCTGGCTGGAAAGCCTGCGCAGGCGGCACCAGTCCGTCAGCCTGGACGATTTGATGGAACGCTACATAACCGATGATGCCCTGACCGAAACCACCGCCGCCCGCCAAAAGCTGCGCCGCGTGCAGGCTTTGCTGCAGCAAAAGGACGAGCGCACCCGCAGCGTGGTATACCTGCGGGCGCAGGGGTATTCGTACCAGGAAATTGCCCAAAAACTGCAAATAACCGAAGCATCCGCGCGGGTGGTGGAGCACCGTACCCGCGCCTGGCTGAAAGCAACCCTGCAAAAGGAGGGATACGACGAATGACGCAAGAAAAAGAAATAAACCGGCAAGCAGAACAGGGAAAAGCAGAAACCGAAATTCCCTGCGCGGTCTGCCGGGATTTGATCCCGCTGGTGCAGGATGGCGTTGCCAGCCCGGAAAGTGAAGCGCTGGTAAAAGCCCACCTGCAAACCTGCCCGGAATGCCGCACCCTGTGGCAGGCGGGCGGCGGGCAGGCCCTGCCACAAAGCCTGCCCGTACCCGATGATGCCCGCCTGCTGCAAAAGATCCGCCACAAATACAATACCGGCCTGCTGATGTTTGCAGCGCTGGGCATGGGCTTTGGGGTGCTGACAAGTTACGGCGAACATTCCAACTGGATCATCCTGATTTTCCCGTTTGTGTGTGCTGCGGCCGTGTATCAGGACCCCCAGATGTGGAAGCTGCTGATGGCAGTGGGGGAGGGCATTGCCCTTTGCGCGCTGCTGCGGACCTTCGTGCGTTATTGGCAGTATGGGGCCACCCTGATGGAGTACCCGGTCACCCTAATTGTGTACAGCGTTTTTATGCTGGGGCTGTGCGGCGTTGGCTGCCTGATTGGCTGGCTGCTGAACTATGCCAGCGGGAAAGGAGAGAAAAAACATGAAAGTGAAAAGTAAGCGGAAGATGGCAGGCATTCTGGCGGCGGTGCTGATTGCTTTGGTGCTGCTGGCCTTTGACTGCATCAACGGCGACCCCATCAGCGAGCGCTGGGCCATGCACCGGGCCATACAGTTTGCGGAAAAACTTTACCCGGACCAGACTTTTACGGCAGAAAACGCAGGTTCGATGCGGGGATTCTGCTATACAGTCGGCGTGCAATCCCAGCAAAGCCGGGATACCCGGTTCTATGTGGAAACGAGTTTCTGGCTCTTTACCAGCGATACCCCTACCGTTGACCACACCCAGTATGTGGATGCCCGGCTCAACACTGCATGGCGCATGGACGAGGAAGCGCGGGCTGACCTGGCACCGGCCCTGGTCGATGCCCTGCCGGAATATGACATTCCATACGATGAAGCGCAGCAATGCGTGATGGTGATTCTGCCGTATGAATCAGGGAAAAATGCCTTTGATCTGGGCATGGAATACCAGCAGTGGCTGCCATTGGACGCCCCGTTTGAAAAAGACATTTTGCAGCATATACCGGCCAAACTGTGGGTCACGATTGAAACCACATCGCAGCCCCAGCGCGCGGATTTCCAGCCTGCCCTGCAAAAAATAAAAGCCGCCTGCGAAGCAAACGGCTACCATTTTGCCACCTATAATGTGACCATGATCCAGCGGGATATCCCCTATGAGACCGCTCTTGCCCAATGCATAGAATCCGGCGATGTGGCGGCGGGGGAGATTTGAAGCATGAATCATTTACGGTGCGGTAGGGCGGAATGCCCTCATCCCGCCGTGATGTATGATGGAATATAATCCCCCTAAAACTCAAAAAGGCTGCTCCTTCAACCGAAGAAGCAGCCTTTCGCTTATTCATCCAATCAGGATGCTATCGTAATCTTATAATTCCTCAAGCCCAAATAAATCAAACATTCAGCTCCACATGCTGGCCAAGATCCTCTTTGTTGGCGTCCAGCACGGGACGGATAACTTCGGCCAGGAACTCTTCCACCTGCTGCGGGGCGCGGCCGGTGAAATCTTCGGGGCTCAGCTCGGCCTCAATCTCCTCGCGGGTCAGACCGAATGCAGGGTCAGCTTCCACGCGGGCAATCATATCATTGGGCTTACCCTCCTGCTTGACCACAGCGGCAGCGGCCACGGCGTGCTCGCGCAGGCGCTCGTGCAGCTCCTGGCGGTCGCCGCCTTTCTTGACGGCTTTCATCATGATGTTCTCGCTGGCCATGAACGGCAGCTCAGCCATCACGCGGCTGCGGACAACCTTGGGGTAAACCACCAGCCCGTCCGAAACATTCAGCAGAATGTTCAGGATGGCATCAGCGGCCAAAAAGCCCTCAGCCATGGCGATGCGCTTGTTGGCGGAATCGTCCAGCGTGCGCTCAAACCACTGGGTGCCGGCGGTGATGGCGGGGTTCAGCACATCCACCATCAAGTAGCGGGAAAGCGCGCAGATGCGTTCGCAGCGCATGGGGTTGCGCTTGTACGGCATGGCGGAAGAACCGATCTGGTTCTTTTCAAACGGCTCCTCCATCTCCTTAAAGTTGGCCAGCAGGCGGATGTCGGTGGCCATCTTCATGGCGCTCTGGGCAAGACCGGCAATGGCGGAAAGCACATTGTAGTCCACCTTGCGGCTGTAAGTCTGGCCGCAGACGGGCACAACCTTGTCAAAGCCCATCTGGGCGCACACATCGGCTTCCACTGCCTTGACCTTGGCAGAATCGCCGTTGAACAGCTCAATAAAGCTGGCCTGGGTGCCGGTGGTACCCTTAACGCCGCGCAGGGCCAGCTGGCTGATCTGGTGGTCAATCTCCTGCAGGTCCATGTAGAACTCGTTCATCCACAGGGTAGCGCGCTTGCCAACGGTGGTCAGCTGGGCGGGCTGGCAGTGGGTGTAAGCCAGGCAGGGCATATCCTTGTACTGCTCGGCAAAATCGGCCAGGTTGGCCAGCACGCCGATCAGCTTTTTGCGCACCAGCTGCAGGCCTTCGCGCATGATGATAACATCGGTGTTATCGCCAACATAGCAGCTGGTAGCACCCAGGTGGATGATACCCTTTGCCTTGGGGCACTGCAGGCCGTAAGCGTAAACATGGCTCATGACATCGTGGCGCACCAGCTTTTCGCGGGCAGTGGCTTCCTCGTAATTGATGTCATCCTTGTGGGCTTCCAGCTCGGCAATCTGTTCATCGGTAATGTCCAGGCCCTGCTTCTGCTCAGCCTTGGCCAGCGCAATCCACAGCCTGCGCCAGGTGCGGAACTTGTTATCGTCCGAGAAAGTATACTGCATCTCATCGGAAGCATAACGGGTGGAAAACGGAGAAATATAACGATCATGTGCCATTGGTCGGGTTTCCTTTCTTACAGCATGTCTTACAGTTTGAAGTAGTTCACGCCGCCTTCAAAAATCGGCTGGTACTTGTCGCCGGTAACGTTTTTGTACAGGCTGTCGCCGCTGCGCTCAGAATGGCCCATCTTGCCGAACACGCGGCCGTCCGGGCTGGTAATGCCCTCAATGGCCAGCACGGACCCGTTGGGGTTGTAGCGCATATCCATGGTGGGCACGCAGTTCAGGTCAACATACTGGGTGGCAACCTGGCCGTTGTTGATCAGCTGCTGCAGCAGGCCGTCATTGCAGACAAAGCGGCCTTCGCCGTGGCTGATGGCGATCAGGTGTTCATCATCCACATTGCATTCGCTCAGCCAAGGGCTCTTGTTGGAAGCTACGCGGGTGCGCACCAGCATGCTCTGGTGGCGGTGGATGGTGTTAAAGGTTAGGGTCGGGTCGTTCTCGGTAATCGGGCGGATCTCGCCATAAGGCACAAGGCCCAGCTTAATCAATGCCTGGAAGCCGTTGCAGATGCCGAGTGCCAGGCCGTCACGCTGGTTCAGCAGACGGTTGACGGCATCGGCCACAGCGGGGTTGCGGAAGAACGCCGCAATGAACTTGGCGGAGCCGTCCGGCTCATCGCCGCCGGAAAAACCGCCCGGCAGCATCAGAATCTGGCTCTGGTCAAGCTCTTTCACCAGGGCTTCGCAGCTGGCGGCAACGTCGGCGGGGGTCAGGTTCTTCAACACCAGAATGTGCGGGTCGCCACCGGCGCGGCGGAATGCGCGTGCAGTGTCGTATTCGCAGTTGGTGCCGGGGAACACAGGGATGATAACGCGCGGGGTGGCCAGGCGCACAGCCGGGGCAACGCGCTGGAAGCAGTTGACCTTGTATTCCAGGGATTTGACTTCCTCGCCAGCCTTGAGGTAGGGGAAGACAGGCTGCAGCTTTGCTTCCCATACATCCTGCAGGTGCTGCAGGTCGATGTTTTCGCCGTTGACGTTGATGACGTAATCCACGGTGGTGGAACCGAGGAATTCACCGGCAGAAGCATCCAGAAGCTCCAGAATAACTGCGCCATAGCAGGGCTTGAACAGGTCGTCCAGGTTGATATCGCGGCTCAGGGACAGGCCCACGTGGTTGCCGACGCACATCTTGAACAGTGCTTCGGCAACGCCGCCGTAACCCGGCGTTGCTGCGGCCAGCACCTTGCCTTCGTCGATCATCTGCTCCACGATCTTGTAGATGGAAAGCAGGCTGCCAATCTCCGGCATGCCGTCCTTGTACTGCGGCTTCAGGATGACAACAGAGCTGTTGGCTTTCTTGAACTCAGGGCTCATGACGTTGGCGGTGTTGCCAATGGCGGTGGCAAAGCTGACCAGCGTGGGGGGAACATCCAGGCCTTCAAAGCTGCCGGACATACTGTCCTTGCCGCCGATGGAAGCAATGCCAAGGCCCATCTGGGCATCCAGCGCGCCAAGCAGGGCGGCCAGCGGCTTGCCCCAGCGTTCGGGGGCAGTGTTCAGGTGCTCAAAATATTCCTGGAAAGTCAGGTACATATCCTTGTGGCGGAAACCGGCGCAAACCAGTTTGGTCACGCTTTCCACAACGGCCATGTAAGCGCCGCGGTAGGGGTCCGCTTCAGTCAGATAGGGGTTAAAGCCCCAGGCCATGCCAGAGCAGGTGGTGGTTTCGCCATCCACCGGCAGTTTGGCAGCCATGGCCATGGTGGGGGTCAGCTGGTATTTACCGCCGTAAGGCATCAGCACGGTGGAAGCGCCGATGGTGGAGTCAAACCGCTCGCCCAGGCCTTTCTGGCTGCAAACGTTCAGGTCGCCAACCAGGTTTTCCAGCTTTTCGGCAAAGGTGGAACCGGCCCACTGGGGCTGCCATACCGTGCCGGGCAGAACATGCACATCGGCATGGCGCTCGGCACCGTTGGAGTTCAGGAACTCGCGGGAAAGGTCCACGATGGCAACGCCGTTCCAGTTCTCGCGCATCCGCTTTTCCTCGGTAACGGTAGCAACCACGGTGGCTTCCAGGTTTTCCTCATTGGCAAGGGCAATGAACTTTTCGGCATCCTCAGCGGCAACGGCAACAGCCATGCGCTCCTGGCTTTCGCTGATAGCCAGCTCGGTGCCGTCCAGGCCCTCGTACTTCTTGGTAACTTTGTTCAGGTCAATGTTCAGGCCGTCGGCCAGCTCGCCGATGGCAACGGAAACGCCGCCTGCGCCAAAGTCGTTGCAGCGCTTGATCATGCAGCAGGCGTCCTCGCGGCGGAACAGGCGCTGCAGCTTACGCTCAATGGGGGCGTTGCCCTTCTGCACCTCGGCACCGCAGGTTTCCAGGCTGGTCAGCTTGTGGGCCTTGCTGGAGCCGGTAGCGCCGCCAATGCCGTCACGGCCGGTGCGGCCGCCCAGCAGGATGATCACATCGCCGGGCTGGGGCTCTTCGCGGCGGACATGGCTGGCCGGGGTAGCACCCACAACAGCGCCGATCTCCATACGCTTTGCCACATAGCCGGGGTGGTACAGTTCAGCAACCTGGCCGGTGGCAAGGCCGATCTGGTTGCCATAGCTGGAATAACCGGCAGCAGCAGTGGTAACCAGCTTGCGCTGGGGCAGCTTGCCGGGCATGGTTTCGGCAACCGGCTTGAGCGGGTCGCCTGCGCCGGTCACGCGCATGGCCTGGTAAACATAGCTGCGGCCGGACAGCGGGTCACGGATGGCACCGCCGATGCAGGTGGCAGCGCCGCCGAACGGCTCAATCTCGGTGGGGTGGTTGTGGGTCTCGTTCTTGAAGAGGAACAGCCAATCCTGCAATTCGCCGTCCACATCGCACTTGATTTTGACGGTGCAGGCATTGATCTCTTCGCTCTCGTCCAGGTTCTGCAGGATGCCGCGCTGTTTCAGGGCCTTGGCGCCGATGGTGGCCAGGTCCATCAGGGTGCGGTTCTTTTTATCGCGGCCGGTCTCGGCACGCAGGGCCATGTAACGGTCAAATGCAGCCTGCACAACTTCGTCGTCAATCTTGACATCGTTCAGGATGGTGCCGAAGGTGGTGTGACGGCAGTGGTCAGACCAGTAGGTATCGATCAGGCGGATTTCGGTAATGGTCGGGTCGCGCTGTTCAGATTTGAAGTAGTTCTGGCAGAACACAATGTCGGCGTGGTCCATGGCCAGGCCCTTTTCATTGCGGAAATTCTCCAACGCAGCGTCATCCAAAGCGCAGAAGCCGTTCAGGGTTTCCACAGCGGTGGGCACGGCAAATTCCATTTTCAGGGTATCGCGGGTGTCCAGGCTGGCCTCGCGGGCTTCCACCGGGTTGATGACGTACTTCTTGATGGCTTCCAGATCCTCTGCGCTCAGCTCGCCGTCCAGCAGGTAGATGCGGGCACTGCGCACAGACGGACGCTCGCCCTGGCTCAGCAGCTGGATACACTCGGAAGCAGAATCTGCACGCTGGTCAAACTGGCCGGGCAGATACTCCACAGCAAACACCGTCTTGGCGGTGGGCAGCTCGGTATAGGTCACATCGACTGGCGGTTCACTGAACACGGTGGGGATGGCTTTCTCAAACAGGTCACAGTCAATGCCTTCCACATCATAGCGGTTCAACAGGCGCAGAGCTTTCAGGCCCTTAATGCCAACCAGCTCAACCAGTTCATGCTTCAGGCCCTGGGCTTCGCCGTCAAAGCCGGGCTTTTTTTCTACATAAATGCGGTAAACCATTCTTGTTTAACCCTCCTGTGCTTTCATTGCCGCAAGGGCACGGGCACCAATATCACTGCGGCGGTGCAGTTTGTCAAAATGGATGCAGTCAGCAGCGGCGTAAGCCTTTTTCAGGGCTTCGGGCAGGGTGGCGGCGGTTGCCGTTACACCCAGCACGCGGCCGCCGTTGGTAACCAGCTTGCCATCCTTGATGGCGGTACCGGCATGGTACACGGTCACATCGGCAGCACCGGGCACCTGGCCATTCTCCAGGCCGGTGATCTCCTTGCCCTTTTCATAGGCAACGGGGTATCCGCCGGAAGCCAGTACCACACAGGCGGCAGCGCCATCGCTGAACTTGACCTCGGTCTTGTCCAGCGTGCCGTTGGTGCAGGCCTGCATCACGGTCAGCAGGTCGCTTTCCAGCAGGGGCAGTACTACCTGGGTTTCGGGGTCGCCAAAGCGGCAGTTGTATTCAATCACCTTGGGGCCGTCCGGGGTCAGCATCAGGCCAAAGTACAGGCAGCCCTTAAAGGGGCAACCCTCTGCCTGCATGGCGGCAACCGTAGGCAGGAAAATCTTCTCCATGCACTCGGCGGCAATGGCGAGGGTGTAGCAGGGGTTGGGGGCAACGGTGCCCATGCCGCCGGTGTTCAGGCCCTCGTCATGGTCCAAAGCGCGCTTGTGGTCCATGCTGGAAACCATCGGCTTGACGGTTTTGCCATCACAGAAGGACAGCACGCTGACTTCCGGCCCGGTCAAAAATTCTTCCACCACAACATGGTTGCCGGAAGCGCCGAACTTTTTGTCCAGCATGATTTCCTTTACGCCATCGGCGGCTTCCTGCTCATTCTGGCAGATCAGCACGCCTTTGCCCAGCGCCAGGCCATCCGCCTTGATAACAACCGGGTACTTGCCCTTGCTGCGGATGTAATCCATCACCTTGGCGGGGTCGTCAAAGGTTTCATAGCCGGCGGTGGGAATGCCGTATTTTTTCATCAGGTCCTTGCTGAATACCTTGCTGGCTTCAATGCGGGCGGCAGCGGCATCCGGGCCAAAAGCAGGGATGCCCACCTTGGCCAAAGCATCCACCATGCCAAGGGCAAGGGGATCGTCCTGTGCAACAACAACATAATCAAAGGCTTCTGCCTTGGCAAAGGCGACCATGGCGTCTACATCCGTTGCAGAGATGTTTTTGCAGGTGGCATCGTAACCAATGCCGCCGTTGCCAGGGGCACACCAGATATCGCCGCAGTCGGGGCTTTTTTTCAGCGCGCGGATAATGGCGTGTTCACGCCCGCCGCCGCCAACAACCAGAATTTTCATGGCAAACTCCTTAGCTTGAAATGAAAAAAGAATAATGAATAAAGAATAATGAAGGTGGACCGCGTTGCTGCGCACCGCTTAAAAAATATTAGAACTCTAATATCCAAAACCGTGCCGCTTGCGGCACACCTTCATTCTTAATTATTCTTTATTATTTATTATTTAGCAAAAACTTCGTTTTTGCTTAGTGGTGGAACAGCCGGATACCACAGAACGCCATGGCAATGCCGTACTTGTTGCAGGTGGCAATAACCTGATCATCGCGGATGGAGCCGCCCGGCTGCACAATGGCGGTCACACCGCTGCGGCGGGCGCGCTCAATGTTGTCCCCAAAGGGGAAGAATGCATCACTGCCCAGGGCAACATTCGTTACCTTGCTCAGCCAGGCTTTCTTTTCCTCGGCAGTCAACGGGGCAGGCTGCACAGTAAAGGTTTCGGCCCAAACGTCATCCCCAATCACATCCTCCGGGGTATCGCCGATGTAAACATCAATCGCGTTATCGCGGTTGGGCTTGGAGATATCCTCGCGGAACGGCAGGTCCAGAACCTTGGGCATATGGCGCAGCTGCCAGTTGTCGGCTTTCTGGCCTGCCAGGCGGGTGCAGTGGATGCGGCTTTGCTGGCCTGCGCCCACACCGATGGTCTGGCCGTCCTGCACATAGCAGACGGAGTTGGACTGGGTGTATTTCAGCACGATCAGGCTCATGATTAGATCGCGTTTCTGGGCATCGGTCACCGTCTTGTTCTCGGTTACAAAGTTTTGCAGCATGGTATCCACGCTGATCTCCAGATCCTGGCGGCCCTGCTCAAAGGTGACACCGAATACGGTGCGGCGCTCCAGCGGAGCGGGGATATAATCCGGATCAATGGCAACGATGTTGTAGTTGCCTTTCTTTTTGGATTTCAGCACTTCCAGGGCGTCGGCGTCATAGCCGGGGGCAATGATGCCGTCCGAAACTTCGTGCTGGATCAGCTTTGCGGTGGCAAGGTCGCACACATCAGACAGGGCGATCCAGTCACCAAAGCTGGACATGCGGTCCGCACCGCGGGCGCGGGCATAAGCGCAGGCCAGGGGAGAAAGCTCAGCCTCTGCACTAATATGATACATCTTTCTCAGCGTTTCGTCCAGTGGCAGGCCAATGGCGGCACCGGCGGGGGAAACATGCTTAAAGCTGGCAGCAGCAGGCTGGCCCAGGGCTTTTTTCAGGTCGCGCACCAGCTGGTAGCTGTTGAACGCATCCAGAAAGTTGATATAGCCCGGCTTGCCATTCAAAATGGTAACGGGAAGATCAGAACCGTCTGCCATAAAAATGCGGGCAGGCTTCTGGTTGGGGTTGGTGCCGTATTTCAGCTGGAATTCGTTCATAAGTTCAGCCCTCCACCGTGTTGTATTTGTTCAGGATCACATCTTCATAATCGCCGGTTTCCAGCGTGATGGCACGCACAAACAGGCTGACCTTATTATCTTCGTTCAGGGCTTCCCACAACTTTCCGGCAAATTCGTCGGCATCGTTCTGGTCCAGTGTCACGCGCAGCGGCTCACCGGCAAAGCTGGGGATGGGGGAGCCGTTTTTCTGGTAGGTGGTAATCAGCTGGCCTTCGCCTGCAACGGGCTGCGGATAGTCAAAGGTCTGGCGCTGCACGCTGGCGGGGTTGCCATCGCAGCTTTTCAGGATGCTCAGCTTGTAGCCGCCGCGACGCATATCCACAACGCCGGAAATGCGGGGGGTAAAGTTGGGGGCATCGTCCTCAAAAGTGCGGGTGGCAAGGGCTGCTTCAAAGCCGTAACCAGGGAACAGGTTATCCCGCATGTAGCGGTAAATGGTATCCGTCTGGTCACCGTTGGTCACAATGGTGGTATCGTTCAGGGTCAGAACCGGGTTATAGATGATCAGGTGGGGATCTTCCAGCTTGGCGGGGTCTGCGGCTACCGTGCGGATGCCGCCGGGGATGGCGTCAAACACGCGGTTGCGGCTGTTGGCGCTGCGGCCCATGATCCAGTAAGCAATCATGGCCTTGGTGCCGTCCGGCGAACGGCCGATGCAGATGCCGCGGCCGGGATATTCGTTACCGGCCAGATAAGTATAAAGATTCTTTTTCATGCGGGAATCCTCCTTGTTCGGTCAGGCTTCGCCATTGCACACCATGGCAATGGCCTGGGGCAGCAACTTCCATTCGGCTTCTACCATCACGCGCTTCTGCAGCACTTCGGGGGTATCACCGGGCTGCACTTCCACGGCTTTTTGCAGCAGGATGGGCCCGCCGTCACACACTTCGTTGACAAAGTGGACGGTAGCGCCGGTCACTTTCACGCCGCGCTTCAGCGCTTCCTCATGCACTTTCAGGCCATAGTAGCCGGGGCCGCAAAAGCTGGGAATCAGGCTGGGGTGGATGTTCAGGATGCGGTTGGGGTAAGCGGCAATCACGCTGGGGCCCAGCACGCTCAAAAATCCTGCCAGAACCACCAGCTCAATGCCATGGTCTTTCAGCACACTCAGCAGGGCAGTGTCAAACTCCTCGCTGGTGGCGTAATCCTTGCGGCGCACCACGGCGGTTTCCACGCCGAAGTTTGCAGCGCGTTCCAACGCATACACACCAGGTTTGCTGGCAACCACCAGGGTAACCTTACCGTTGGGGTTCTCCCCGCGGCGTTCGCTTTCCAGGATGGCCTGCAGGTTGGTGCCGCCGCCGGAAACCAGCACAGCAATCTTCATCATACCAGCTGCACCCCGCTGCCTTCGCCAATCACACCAAGGCGGTAAGCATCCTCGCCGTTGGCTTTCAGGATCTCAATGGCCTTGTCGGCATCCTCGGCAGCCACGGTCAAAATCATACCAACGCCCATGTTGAAGGTGTTGAACATATCGCGCTCCGGAATGTTGCCCTCTTTAGCCAGCACATCAAACAGCACGGGGGTCCGCACATCGCTCTTCTTGATCACAGCGCAGCAGCCGGCTTTCAGGCTGCGGGGAATGTTCTCGTAAAAACCGCCGCCGGTAATGTGGGAAACACCCTTGACGGTAACTTCCTTCATCACGGCCAGCACAGGCTTGACATAAATCTTAGTGGGGGCCAGCAGGGCTTCGCCCAGGGTCTTGTCCATGCCGTCAAAGGTCTTTTTCAGCACATCGGGGTTGTTCTCCAGGTCAAAGATCTTGCGCACCAGGGAGAACCCGTTGGAGTGTACGCCGGTGGAAGGCAGGGCGATGATCACATCGCCGGGCTGCATGGTGGAGTTGTCCAGGATCTTGCTCTTGTCCACAGCGCCAACGGTAAAGCCGGCCAGGTCGTACTCGTCCTCCGGGTAAAAACCGGGCATCTCGGCGGTCTCACCGCCAACCAGGGCACAGCCAGCCTGCACGCAGCCTTCGGCTACACCGGCAACCAGCTCGGCAATGCGCTCCGGCACGTTTTTGCCGCAGGCGATGTAATCCAGGAACACCAGCGGATTGGCACCGGCGCAGATGACATCGTTCACGCACATGGCAACGCAATCAATACCAACGGTGTCATGTTTGTTCATGTACTGGGCAATGCGCAGCTTGGTACCAACGCCGTCCGTGCCGGAAATCAGCACGGGGTGGGGCATATCGGTGCAGTCCAGCTCAAACAGGCCACCAAAGCCGCCCAGGCCGCCAATGCAGTGCTCGTTCATGGTGCGGGCAACGTGCTGCTTCATCAGGTCAACTGCCTTGTAACCGGCGGTAATATCCACACCAGCGGCAGCGTAGCTTGCAGAATAGCTTTTTTCCATTATGTTTCTCTCCTTATCAGCTTACAGGCGTTTTTTGGTCTGGGACTGGCTCAGGGGTTTATCGTATACAATGTCCATCGTCTCGTTGGGGGCGGGCACCGGGTAATGGCCGGTAAAGCAGCCGGTGCAGAACCCGCACTTGCTGTGGATAGCCAGCTGGGTCACATGTTCAATGCTCAGGTAACCCAGGGAATCAGCCCCCACGATCTGGCGGATCTCCTCCACCGTATGGCCGGTGGCAATCAGGTCTTTTTCGTCCGGGATGTCGGTGCCGAAATAGCAGGGGTGGGCAAACGGCGGGGCCGAAATGCGGTAGTGTACTTCCTTGGCACCGGCGTCGCGCAGCAGCTTGATGGTGCGGGCGCTGGTGGTGCCGCGCACGATGGAGTCATCCACAAGCACAACGCGCTTGCCCGCAACGGTGGAGGAAATTGCGTTCAATTTGATGCGCACACTGCTTTCACGCTGGGCCTGGGAGCCCTGGATGAAGGTGCGGCCCACATATTTGTTTTTAATAAAGCCCACGCCATAGGGAATACCGCTTTCCTGCGCATAGCCAAGGGCGGCATCCAGGCCGGAATCCGGCGCACCGATGACGACATCGGCTTCCACCGGATGCTCCTGTGCCAGAAAGCGCCCGGCCTGCAGGCGGGCGTCATGCACGCAGGTGCCCTCGATGATGGAATCAGGGCGGGCAAAATAAATGTACTCAAACACGCACATCGTGTGCGGCGCGGTGCCGCAGTGGGTGCGGATGGTGCGCAGGCCGGTGTAGTCTGCCACCACGATCTCGCCGGGCAGTACATCGCGCACAAAGCGGGCGCCTACAGCATCCAGCGCACAGGATTCCGAAGCAAAAGCCCAGCCGGAGCCATCCGGCAGCTGGCCAATGCAGAGAGGGCGGAAGCCATTAGGATCGCGCGCGGCGATCAGTTTGGTGTGGGTCATAATGACCAGGCTGTAAGCACCCACGATCTGCTCCATCGTGCGGCAGACAGCTGTTTCAATATCCGGGCTGATCAGGCGGTTCTGGGTCAGCAGATAGCCGATGACCTCGGTGTCCGAAGTGCCGTGGAAGATCGAACCGTTCATTTCCAGCTTGTGGCGCAGCTGGGGGGCATTGGTCAGGTTGCCGTTGTGGCAGATGGCCATAGTGCCCTTGCAGTGGTGCAGAACCATGGGCTGGGCGTTGGCGCGGGTGCGCTGGCCGCTGGTGGCATAGCGCACATGGCCGGTGGCCATCTTGGCATCCTGCGGCAGGTCAGCCAGCACGCGCGGGGTAAATACCTCGCTGACCAGGCCAAGATCGCGGTAGCCGGTCAGCACACCGTCCACGTTCAGGGCAATGCCGCAGCTTTCCTGGCCGCGGTGCTGCAGGGCATACAACGCGCTGTACACGGCGCTGACCATGTTGGTTTTGCCGGTGGAATCATAGATACCGAACACGCCGCATTCTTCATGCAGTGCTTCGGCGGGACAAAGCTCCTTCATTCAGTTCTCCGTTTCCTGTTTCAAACGATGGCAGGGTGCACCGGAAGAGCGAACGGCGGTTCCAGTACACCCTGAACATTGGCTGGACTAAGATTGGTTCAATCAGCCCAGCAGGCGCTTCATAACTTCCTGGTAGGCATCGGCCTCACCGCCAAGGCTGCGGCGGAACAGGTCTTTATCCAGGTGGGCACCGGTGGTGGCATCCCAGAAGCGGCAGGTATCCGGGCTGATCTCGTCAGCCAGAATGATGGTGCCGTCAGACAGGCGGCCAAACTCCAGTTTGAAGTCGATCAGGCGGATGTTGGCATCCAGCATGATCTTCTTCAGCACTTCGTTGACCTTGAAGGCGTACTTGGCAATGGTGTCCAGCTCTTCCTGGGTGGCAAGGTCAAGGGCCAAGGCGTAATAATGGTTGATGAACGGGTCATGCAGGTCGTCGTTCTTGTAGCTGTACTCCAGGATGGGGGTCTTGAACACCTTGCCCTCGGGCACACCCATGCGCAGGCTGAAGTGGCCGGCGGCAACATTGCGGATGATGACTTCCAGAGGAACGATCTGAACCTTCTTGACCAGGGTATCGCGGTCGTTCAGCTCCTCAACATAATGGGTGGGGATGCCTTCTTTTTCCAGCTTCTGCATCAGAGCGTTGGACAGCTTGTTGTTGACAATGCCCTTATCGCGGATGGTGCCCTTCTTTTCGCCGTCGCCGGCGGTGGCATCGTCCTTGTAATGAACCATAACGATTTCGGGGTCAGAAGTTGCGAATACCTGCTTAGCTTTGCCTTCGTACATCTGTTCTTTAATTTCAACGTTCATTGTAATGCGCTCCTTTATATTCTTTCATGAATTGATTTATGGAATCCTTTTTATAAAAAGGAATAAAACAACAGCAAATAAACCGGGATTTGAAGTTACATAGCTGCGGCTTCGGCAGCGATGGCGGCGTCCTTTTTGGCAATGGCGGCGGCGGTGTCGGCACGGAACTGATCCAGCTTAGCGGCAAGCTCATCATCGGCAACAGCCAGGATGGCAACGGCCAGGTAAGCGGCGTTCTTGGCACCGTTCAGGGCAACCGTGGCAACCGGGAAGCCGGAAGGCATCTGCACGGTAGCAAGCAGAGCATCCAGACCGTCCATGGCACCGCCCTTCATCGGGATGCCGACCACCGGCAAAGTGGTGTTGGCGGCAAAGGCACCTGCCAGGTGGGCCGCCATACCGGCAGCGCACAGGATAACACCGTAACCATTGGCGCGGGCAGATTTGGCAAAGGCAGCGGCGGCTTCCGGCGTACGGTGGGCGGAAAGAATGTGCGCCTCAAACGGTACATCGAAATCTTTCAGCACCCCGCAGGCACTTTTTACAACCGGCCAGTCACTGTCAGACCCCATGATGATGGCAACCTTTTTACGGTTCGGCATGTTACAGATCCTCCTTCAAAAAATAAGAGCGCGGTGTACACGGGTACACTGCGCTTATACAAGGCTATTATGCTTATAATACACCGCATGAAGAACACAGCTGCGCAAACCGACCGGGAATGGTCCGAAAAGATTCGTGTAATGCACAAAGTCGCCCTCCATCCTTTAATGTATGGCTGGATCCCCCGGCGGGCTGTGTACAGAATAACACACAAAACACCCGTACGGAAAATCTCTGTAATTAAAGTGTAAAGCGTGCAGCGCAAAAAAGCAAGAGCCAAAACTTTTTTTGGCGCACTTCCTATTGTGTTTAAAATAAGATAGGGCTTTTTGTCAAAGTTGATGGAGAAAAACGGGGTGAAGTATGACTTTTTTGATAAGGATTTTTGTGCTATAATAACCATACCAGAAAATACTGCCATAAGGCAGGATGGGAAAGGGGTATCGCAATGAAATTGTTCCACACAGCCCTTGTGCTTGGCAAGGGGGGCTTTGGCACACAGCTGGGAGAAATGCTGGCGGAAGCCGGCGGCTATTCCCGTATTTTGTACCTGGATGACCAGGCACCGGACGCTGCGGGCAAACTGGCAGATTACCTGGATCCCGCCATCAGGGAACGCTGCACCGCGGCTTTTGTGGGCCTTGGCAACAATGAGCTGCGGCTGCAATGGCTGCAAAAGCTGGTGGCTGCGGGCTACCAGACACCGGTGTTTGAACACCCGGCGGCAGAAGTATGCAGCAGCGCAGCCCTGGGGGCAGGGACCGTGGTGCTGCCATTTGCCTTTGTGGGCGCAGGAACCAAAGTGGGGGCAGGGTGCATCATCAATGCCGGTGCCATTGTGGACCATAACGCCGTGCTGGAAGACGGTGTGCATGCCGCCCCCCGTGCAACCATCAAAGCCGGGGCAACCGTGGAGCGCTGCATGAAAGTGGACAGCGGCGAAATTATCCGCAGCCCATGGGAAAAATAATGCAGCTGCGCGGAACCGGCAGCCAAACAATGCAGGCAGAATTTTGAAAAAGGCGGCCCCGCAATTTGGGTATATTGCGGTGTTGCCCTTAATAATAAACGAACGTAAAAACCAGCCGCCTGCCGTGCAAATGCACAAAGCAGGCGGCTGGTTTTATAAGGCAATACCGCACAATTCTAAGTGCCGATACGGCGAGCGAGGCACGGCAGCTGCTAAGCCAAAAGCGCAGATAATACTTTGTGTATTATCGAGCATTTT
>OHYE01000540.1_pt1 | contig 19374 bp, 17 predicted proteins | sample 1580141 | NCBI WGS metagenome assembly OHYE01 (sample SAMEA3882530, study PRJEB24775) | human gut metagenome | biome: human-associated habitat; feature: intestine environment; material: feces | place: Netherlands | collected 2009/2010 | reverse complement strand
CCTGGGTGTAACCTGCCATAGACCAATCCGCGTTGTTCTTATGGACGAAGGTTTTGCTGTCATCGGTGTAATCCCAGTTGTCGCCCTGAACGCCGTAGTAGAACAGGTCACGGACGTAGGTGTCGGTGTTTACCAGCTGCAGGAATTGCAGTGCTTTTTCGGGGTTGGCGCAGTTAGCGGAGATGCAGTTCATAGAGCCGCGGACAGTTTCATTGGAAACGATGGTCGGACCCCACTTCTGGGCAACGCACTCAACGCCGAGCTGCGGACCCCAGGAAGTGATTGCCGCACCGGACCAGCCCTGTGCAATGGAGCAAGCCTTGTAGTTTGCATCTTCGGGACGGGTGCAGCGTCAGAGTTGATGATACCTTCGTTGTACCACTCATGGAAGGTTTTCAGAATCTGCTTGACGTCATCCTGCTCAACAGTAGCAACAACCTTACCCTCGCTGTCATCATAGCGCACACCCAGGGGATACAGACCGGCGCCAAGCTGGTCATACATATAGGACTGGTAGCCGCCGCCGTTTTTGTTCAGAGGGAAGGAAGCCTCGCCGTCAGTGTCCTTGATAGCCTTCAGGGGCGCAGTCAGTTCATCCAGGTCGGTGATGCCCAGCTCCTTGGTATAGTCATAGCCGGCAGCCTCGATCTTTGCCTTATCCCAGACAACGTACTCGCTCTGAGAAGAATCCTTGTAGGTAGGCACACCATAAACACGTCCGCCCACTTCGCAGGCTTTCCAATAATCTTCCGGAACGGAAGCGTACAGTTCAGGAGCCGCTTCCTTGAGCATATCGGTGATATCCAGGAAAGCACCGGTATTGACGTCGTTGTTATAGGTGTTGACGTTGGTGAACAGGATGTCGTATTCACCGCTGGTGTTCACAATAACATTGCGGCGGGTGTCCCAGTCGCCCCAGGAGATAACCTCCATGTCGATGTTGACGCCGATCTTATCTTCCAGATACGGGTTAATCTGTGCCAGCCATGCATCGTAGTTAGAAGGCATGCCAGAACCAACGGCCACCCATTTCAGGGTGACGACGTCCTTGGAGGGAGCAGCCGTAGGAGCAGCCGTAGAGGTGCTGCTGCCATCGGTGCCGGTGGAGGCAGAAGAGGAACTGCCGCCGCAGGCTGCCATGCTGAGGGCCATGGAACCGGCCATGCCCAGCGCAAGCACTTTGTTGAACTTTTTCATCTGTTTTTCTCCTTTGCTTGTGTAAAGTTGTGTATCTTCATTCCCCTTATAGGGGAACAGAACCAAATGTGGTGGGAAAATTGAATGGGTTTATTTGTTAGCATCGATGTTCTTATACAGTGTTTTTCTTTTTCAGAGTCTTTCTCTTAGCCCTTAACCGCACCAACCGTCAGACCGGAAATAAAGTACTTCTGGAAGAACGGATACGCGCACGCAATGGGAATGACGATAATGATTGCGATTGCCATACGAACGGATTCGGACGGCATCGAGTTACGGTACTGCTGCAGACTCAGACCTGCGCTGGGGTTATTGGCGATGTACTCCAGGTTCTTCATCATGTTGTTCAGCAGTGCCTGCAAGGATACCAGCTTGGAATCCGAAATATACAGGGCGGACTGGAACCAGTCATTCCAGTAGCCGAAGGTCAAAAACAGCGCAATTGTGGCAAAAACAGGCTTGGAGATGGGCACCACGATACGCCAGAAAATTTTCATCTGGGATGCGCCGTCAATCTTTGCCGACTCAATGATGGAATCCGGTACCGTTGTTCGGAAGAAGGTCTTGCAGATAATAACATTGAAGCTGCTCATCGCCAGCGGCAGAATCAGACACCAGATGGTGTTGTTCAAACGCAGCATATTGGCAACAACCACATAGTTTGCAACCATGCCGCCATTGAAAATCATCGGGATGAACACCATCCAAGTGAAGAAGCCTTTGAGTTTATAGTTCGGGCGGGAAAGCACATAGCCAATCATTGTGGTCAGCAGCACACCCAGCACCGTACCCATAACCGTGACCACCACGGAAATTATGAGTGAATTAAAAATCGTTCCGCGTTCATTCCAAAGGAACGTGTACGCCGCCGTGGAATATGTATCCGGGAAAAGCCTGTACCCGTACTTTGTGATAGAATCCGTGGAGGAAACGGAAATCATAAAGACGTAGAACACCGGAAACAGACAGACGAAGGAAAGCAGTACAAACAGAATGTTAAAGCAGGCATTCGTTGTCGGCTTAATCTGGTTTAAGCGGAACGCCGCACGAGCTTCCTCTTTTTCCAGCTTTTTTTCTTCGGCCTTTATCTTATGCTTTTCTGCCAGAGTCATTTGTGTGTTCTCCCTTCATCAAATAATCGCGCTTTCTTCATCAATCTTGGAAACGATGAAGTTGGCAACCAGAACGGTCGCGCAGCAGCATGCAGCCTGGAACAAACCTGCGGCAGCAGTTCTGCCGATTGTCACATTGCTCTGCAAAGCCTGGTAGACATAGGTGTCAAATGTGCTGGCAACGTTGTACAGTGAGTTGGGAACACCCTGCGTAACCTGATAGAACAAGCCGAAATCGGAATAGAAGATGTGGCCGACATTCAGAATGAACATCATAACGATGATGGGTTTCAGTGCCGGCAGTGTAATATATTTGGTCTGCTGCCACTTGGTCGCGCCGTCCAGCGTTGCCGCCTCGTACAGCGTACTGTCAATGCCGGTAATACTTGCAAGGTAGACAACCATATTATAGCCCATGGATTTCCAGACCTGCATGAAAGTCAAAATCAGCGGCCACCATTTTGGCTGAGAATACCACATGATTTTATCGCCGCCGAAAAACTGTATGATAGTGTTCATCAAGCCCTTGTCGGGGTTCAGGAAGGCGTAGACAAAGTAGCTGACAACAACCCACGAAAGGAAGTACGGGAAGAACATCATGGTCTGGTATGCTTTAGAAGCGATTCGGCTGTAAATCTGGTTAATCAGCACAGCCAATGTAACCGGAATTACAATGTTCAATACGATAAATAAGATGTTATATAACAGCGTATTGCGCAGCAGCATGGTAAAGGTGTTGCTGGTAAGAAAGAATTTGAAGTTATCAAATCCTGCCCAGTCACTGTGAAATAAGCTGTAAAGGAAACCCCTTCCCGGAGTGATCTTGAAATTCTTGAACGCAATAATCAGACCGAACATAGGCAGGTAGCAAAAGACCGCATACCAGATGGCTGCCGGAAGCCCCAGCAGTGTCAGCTCCGTGTCATCACTCGTCCAACGTTTGCGGCGTGGCTTCGTTGAAGTTGAAACTGCCGGCTTATCCTTTTTCATAGAATGTGCCCCTTTCTTTTGGCGAGCCAAGTGTTAACAGCCGCCAGCATTTCGTGCTAACTAAGCGTTAACTCCATAGTCAGCATTCGTTGCCATTTGTTAGTCAAATATTAACATTTACTTTTGTACCTGTCAATCGTCATTTTGCACAAATCGCGCACCGTTTCATTGTATTCGTGCATATCAACGGTTTTCGCATTGCTTTTTTGTGCAAGATAGCCAACATTTTCAACATCAAACATTAGCAAAAGTTAACTTTTCGTGTTGCTTTTCTCTTATGATTGTGCTATACTTACTATAAACTCAAAAAACGGAGGCTTTCTTTCATGAGCAAACCAACCATGCAGGATATTGCTGATGCTCTTTCTGTTTCCAGAATCACCGTATGGAAAGCGCTAAGCAACCGTCCCGGCGTTTCGGATTCTATGCGTGCCCAGATTCATCAAAAAGCCACCGAGATGGGCTATTTCCACACTCCATCTCAGGATTCCACTGCAACCATCTCTGCTCAACTGCCTCCCCACACACGCACCGTAGCGGTAGCCGTGTGCCGACCGGAGTCCTCTCTTTTCTGGATGCAGATTATCCATCAGATTGCCAAAGATCTTTCCGAGCATAATGTCAACCTCATGTACACATATCTTCCCACAAATTACAAAGCGGGCTATGTGTTGCCGGAGCCTTTGACAAACGGTACAGTAGATGGTGTCATTGTACTGAACACGTACTCTGCGCCCTTGCTGCGGCTGTTATCCTCTTTACCTATACCAAAGGTTTTTCTGGACACGGTTCCTTCTGTCCCCTATAACCAGTTACATGGGGATCTGCTCATTATTGAGGGTCGCGACCTTATCCGGCAGATTACAAGCAATCTGCTCCGTCATGGATGCCGAAAGCTCAGTTTCATAGGCGATGTAGAATATGCCCAGACAAACAAAGAACGCTACGAGGGATTTCTGGATGCGCTGCATGAGCATGGGATCATTCCAAACCCCAGTCTTTACCTTACCGGGTCATTGGGTCTTCGTACCCATTATGAGGAAATCAGTCACTTTCTGGACTTTTTGCCAACCATGCCGGACGGTATCGTCTGTGCCAGCGACTATATTGCTCATTTCATCCAGCGTTATCTTGAAGAAAAAGGGATAGACCCTGAAGGACGTATCGTACTGACGGGCTTTGACAACAACAGCGAATATTTGAACGTTGCCGACCGTATTACAACAGTCGATGTAAAGCCGAAAACCATCGGTTCTCGCTTGGCCGCCAAGATTCTTTTTGTGATAGAACACCCGAAAGCGGCGCCCGAAGTCAGTTACGTTTCTTCCGAAGTGCTTTACCGCGGCGTGCTGGCATCCGATCCAAAAGCTTCAAATCCTGACGAGTCTATTCTATAAAGCAATCAGCTACATGGTTTTTTCACCAAATAAATAGCAGGACATCCGCGGTTTTGAGGTGATCCCAAAAAGTCAGGGCCATATTTTGAAGTAAAAATTGTTCAAGTAGCCGAAAGGGCTTGTTGTCTGTGAATTGCAGGCGGCAAGCCCTTTCGTTTTGCTCTGATTCTGCGGTTGTTGTAGTAATCCAGATATTCGACGAGTTCCTGTTTGAAGTGCTCCATGGACTGAAATTTTTCCAGATATATAAGCAGATTGATATATGCCTACCGGCTGGCAGCTCTTGTCAGCCCCTGCATAGTCCGCAGAGAAGTATCCTGTGTAATATATAAAGTAATCTTCTTGTTTGTACAAAGTTTTTCCAACGGGTGCAGAAATAATGCCGCGCTTTCCATAATCTGTCCCCCCATGCAGAGCGTGTCCGGACAGAATGCTTCGATCTGCGGCTGCAATGCATCGCACAGCTGTTCACCAAAGCACCGGAAACAGGCTTTGGCCCGTTCGTCCCCGGCGGCGATGCGTTCAGCAAGCGCACGACCATCCAGCGGCACACCCAGCATCTCGCCGGACAGCTTTTCCAGCCCCCGCCGGGAAATATAGTCGTCTACGCAGCTGTCCCGAAACGGTGCATTATAAAAATATCCGTTTGGCGGCACACCGGGTGTACCTTCTTCAGCCAGAAATCCGTTCACCCCAAATGCACTGCCGCAGCCGGTTCCCACTGCTACAAACAGAGCTCGCCCGGCTTGCGTCGCCTGACCAAAGGTCATTTCCCCCAACGCAAAGGCCGCTGCATCATTGATAAATTGAATCCTTTGCTCCGGCAAGCCGCTGATTTCGGAGAATGCTCGGCGCAGATTGCAGCCGTACAGTGCATCGTATTTGTCCAGTCCTTGTAAAAGGCAGATGCCGTTTTTATAGTCAAACGGTCCCGGAAACGCAAGATCAATTTCAATGGGAACAGCATTTTCCGGGCAGATACTGCTAAAAATCCAACCAAAGTTTTCAAGCAACGTTTGCCTGTCCGCGCCGGCCATTGCCGGGAAATGGCGGACAGGTGCCAGAAAATTTCCTCTTTTATCCAGAGGCGCAGCCTTGATTTCCGTACCGCCCACATCCAGACACAGATACACTTCCTGCATTTTATCTCCCCCGGTTGATTTCAATATTAAAACTGCTCCGGCTTGCCGGATAATAGCTTTCGCTGTATTCCACCGCAATACCGTTCTGGCTATAGCCGGTCGAGACAATATAGACTGTCGGTTCAAAAGGCGACAGTTTAAGCTCTGCCGCGACCTCTGCCGGGGGCATACGCACATCCAGTCGCTGAGAGGTTCGTATGACGGTCAGCCCGCGACTGTCCAGCATTTCGTAAAAGGATGCATCCGTAAAGTTTTGTTCTTCCATTTCCGGGAAAAGGCGTACCGGCACATACACCGTTGTATACACAATGGGGCAACCGTTATACATACCTTCCAGCCAGCGCAGCCGAACCATCCGGGTCACGCGTTCCCCCTCGGCAAGACCCAGTGCTTTGGCGGCAAGCTTGCCCGGTTTTTCTTTTTGCAGTGCCAGCACGCTGGTGTGCAGGTGGTTGTGCCGTTCCCGGCTTTCTTCCTGATAGCCGATCAAGAACCGCGTGGATTCGTGCTGTATTTTTGGTTCTGTCACATAGGTGCCGCTTCCCTTGACCCTTGTCAGGCGTCCTTCCTGTTCAAGCAGGTTCAGCGCCTGACGAACCGTGGGGCGGCTTACCCCCATAGAAACAGACAGCTCGTTTTCTGTGGGAATGCGGGTGTTCGGCGGGTATTCCCCATTCTGTATCCGATTCCTTAACTGCTGTACAATCTGAAGATATCGCGGCTGCGACATACTATATCTAACCTCCCTGCTGATGTGCTGTTTCCGGCGTTCTCCGCGCAAAAATATTGTCACAGCGCAGATTTATACCACACAGAACTTCTGAATCAAGTATACCATGCAGACGGCAACTTGTAAAGATGTAATTACTAATTTTAATTTTATTCAGAAATGTATTGACATTTGTCCCGCTTCCGTGTATGTTGATTATATCGTACAAAATATCCGAAAGCAGGTGCCTTTTATGCCGAATCCCTCTACTTACCCTTACCGGCGCTTCCCCACCATACAGGTCGGTGCCGCCGACCATGCTGCACGGGGAACCGATGCCGTAAAACAGGAACTGCACGCCCTGTGTGCAGGCAGCAGCAAAACCGTTGTGACGGTTGAATGCTACCCCGGTACCGATCAAGCGGAGATCCTTGCGCTGTTCCCGCACGCCGAGCTTGTCATCCATGCAGATGATCTGGCAATCCTGCCCGCTGAGCTGGATGCAAAAATCGAACACGAACTGACGGACGACCCTGTGTTCGGCATCATGACCACCTGGCAGATGAAAAATTTTTACCCGGAAGAAGCACTGTGTGCCGCCCGGGGAAAAATTGATGCCGTAACGGATGGTCTGGTACTGGTTTACGGTGTCGGTGCCTCTCTTGTGGAACGTGCAGACATCACCATCTATGCGGACATTACGCGGTGGGAAATTCAGCTCCGTTTCCGCAAAGGGCAGGACAACTGGCATACAGCCATGCATGACCTGCCGCAGCGCGCAAAATATAAGCGCGGCTATTTTGCCGAATGGCGCTGGGGCGACCGGATCAAGGACAAACTGCTGCCGGTTTTTGACTATTATCTCGATACCACATCAGCCGGCAACCCTGCCATTGTGCCGGGTACCGCTTACCGTGATGCACTATCCAAAGCTGCGGCGCAGCCGTTCCGCATGGTGCCTTACTTTGACCCGGGCGTTTGGGGCGGCGACTGGATGAAAACGCATTTTGACCTGCCCGAAAACGGCAGCAACTATGCTTGGAGCTTTGACGGCGTTCCGGAGGAAAACAGCCTGCTGCTGGATTTCGGTTCCTGTGTTGTGGAAACACCGGCGCTCAACCTTGTCTATGCGCACCCGCGTGAGCTTCTGGGTGACTGTGTTCATGCACGCTTCGGCAAGGAATTTCCCATTCGTTTTGATATGCTGGACACCATGCACGGGCAGAACCTTTCGCTTCAGGTTCACCCCCTGACCGAATACATTCAGAGCCATTTCCATATGCACTATACACAGGATGAGAGCTACTATCTTCTGGATGCTGCCGGCGAAGCCCCTTGCGTCTATCTGGGCATTAAAGCCGGTACAAAGCCGGAAGAAATGATCGACGCCCTGCAGACGGCCCAGAACGGCGGCAAGCCTTTCCCGGCAGAAAAATTTGTCAACAAGATTTCCGTCAAGAAGCATGACCATGTGCTGATTCCGGCCGGCACTGTGCATTGTTCCGGTGCAGATACCATGGTGCTGGAAATCAGCGCTACACCCTATATTTTCACATTCAAGCTGTGGGACTGGGGTCGTGTTGACCTTGACGGCAAACCGCGCCCCATCCACCTTGAACATGGTGCAGCCAACATCCAATGGTACCGTAATACCGAATGGGTTCACAGAAACCTTGTCAACGCAGTGGCAGAAGTTTATACCGGCGAAAACGGAACGGTTGTGCGCACCGGTCTGCATGAACGGGAGTTTCTGGACACATTCCGCTTTACAACATCTTCTACCCTGCCGGTACATCGCAACGTCAGTGTGCATATGCTGAACCTGGTTGATGGTACGCGGGCGGTTCTGCGCAGCAAAAGCGATGCGTTCCCTCCTCTGGAGCTGCACTATGCCGAAACCTGTATTGTTCCTCAGGCAGCCGGCGATTATGAAATTTCCAGCCCGGACGGCAGCGAGGTCAAGGTCATTCTTGCCTGTGTTCGCAACTGAGTTATCCTATATGCTGCTGGCTGCCAATCAGGACAGCGGCTGCATCACCTGCTTCCGCCGGGATGAAAAGACGGGACGTCTGAAACCGGAAAAAGCGGGAATCTCCTGCCCTGTACCGGTATGCATTGTGGCACATCCGGTGTAGAATCGCCGGCATTTTATCAATCTCAAAAGTCTGTGGCTTTCCCCCGAAAACCGCAAATCAAATATTAGGAGGTATTTATCATGGCACATTCCATCAAGACGGTCTATGTTGTCCATCATTCCCACACGGACATAGGCTACACGGATCTGCAGGAACGCGTTATTGCAATTCAGGTCAACTATATCAAAACCGTGCTGTCCATGATGCGTCAGCCGGAATATGCTGACTTCCGCTGGAACTGCGAAACGCTGTACTGCGTAGAGGAGTTCTGGAAACAGGCCAGTGAGGACGACCGCGCTGACTTTGCCCGTTTTGTCAAGGAAGGCAAAATCGGTATTTCGGCCAACTATCTGAACTTCAATGATCTTGTCAATGCGGATGTATTCGGCAAGCGTCTGGCCAAATGGCAGGACAAGCTGCAACCGTTCGGCACAAAAATTCACACAGCCATGGCAGCCGATGTCAATGGATTCTCCATGGGCTACCGTGACGCCATGATTGAAAACGGTGTGGAGTTCTTCTTCACGAATGTTCACTGCCACCACGGTATGTATCCGCTGTACCAGAACCAGAATGCTTTCTTCTGGGAAAACGCTTCCGGACAGCGGCTGCTGGTCTGGAACGGCGAACATTATAATCTGGGCAATGTGCTGGGGCTTCAGCCCAACCACGCTGTCAACTGGATGATGCGCAACCGTCTGGGTGAAGATGCCGACGCCGGCACTTCCTTCTCGGATCAGCTGCATACAAATCTTGACAAGTATCTGACCGAATGTGAAACCGAGGGCTATTCGTATGATTTCATCGTAACCGCAGTGTCCGGTGTTTTCAGCGATAATGCGCCGCCGTCTGCCGAGATTATGGAAACCATCCGTGCTTATAATGAAAAGTACGGTCAGGAAGTCCGCGTTGAGATGGTTTCGCTGCAGGAACTGTACGCTGCCATCGCGCCGAAACTTACGGATGCACCTGTTTACCGCGGTGACTGGACGGACTGGTGGGCCAATGGTGTCGGCAGTACCCCTTATGCGGTCAAGCACTACAAGGATGCCGACCACCGTTGGCAGCTTGCAAACCGTCTGGACCCGGATGCAGAAGCACGCTATCCGGCATTGTCCGAAACCGTGCAGGACAACTTGATGCTGTATGCAGAGCATACATGGGGACATTCTTCCACCATCACTAACCCATATGACACGATGGTGCTGAACCTGGATATGCGTAAGAACAGCTACGCATCCAAGGCGCATGAAGCCGCCTCCCTTATGCTTTGCTCCATTGCCGAGAAGAAAGGCGATATGCTCCGCTACTACAACACCACCGGTGCTGTGCGTGCGGTAGGCGTCAGCCACACGAGCCAACCCCAGCTGATCGAGTTTTATATTGAAACTCTTGCACTTGAAGATGTTGAGGTGCGTGATTTGGCAGGAAACCTGTACACCTGCCAGGTATCCCCTCACCCGCGCGGACGCAAAATCAGCTTTATTGATACGCTGTCTTACGGCGAAGAAAAAGAATACATCTACACTGCCCGTCACAAAGCTCCGGAAACGCTGAATACACGTCACTGCTATATGGGCGCTGAAGAAGTACGGGATATTGTGAATGACTACGACCCGGTGACGTACCGCCTGCCGTATGAAGTGGAAAACAAATTCTTCCGCATCTGCTATAAGCCGGGCGATGGCATCACTTCGTTTGTGGATAAGCGCACCGGAACCGAAATGGCCGGCACTGCCATTCCATTCTTCACGCCGGTGTACCAGCGTACGCCTCTGCATCAGGAGGTGCCGTTCTCTTCTTACGAGGAGCGCCGCGCACTGGGTCGCAATATTCGCGGCAAACACGCAGAAACGCACATCGGAAAACTGATGGAAATCACCTGCATGGAACATGGTCCTGTGTTCACCCAGTTGCGTCTGCATTACAGCCTTGCCGGTACAGTAAAAGCTGATGTTCTGCTGAAACTGTATGAAGCAATTCCCCGCATTGACTTTACCCTGGAACTTGGCAAGACAATTTCGGACGAAGTGGAGAGTGTTTTCCTGTCGCTTGATCTGAACCGTCCCGGCAACGGAACCGTGCTTCGCAAGGGTGCGCGTGAGGCTTTCCGCCCCGGCATTGACCAGCTGCCCGGCACCTGCATGGAATTCTATATGTCGGATGACGGCGCGGCACGCCTTTCCCCCGAAGGCGGCGTGTTGATTGCAGCCAGAGATGTTCCCATGTTCTATACCGGCGAGATGCAGCATCACCCCATCCGCCTGTGCGACGGCGCAGCAGAAAACAATGCCCGCCCGCTGTATTCCTGGGTCATGAACAACAACTGGGAAACAAACTTCAAGATGGATTTGTCCGGATTCTGCCAGTATGACTATTCGCTCTGGCTGACCGATATTTCCGACCCCGAACAGGCCATGGACGAGCTGCATGAACAACTGTTTGATCCCTATGTCCTGATCGTGCGCTGAGCAGACCGTGACCGGCTGCAAATTGTAAATCTGTTCTCAATATTGCATCCCGAAATAACTCATTGCGTCCTTCCTAATTTTATTTATGTGTATCTCGAAATGCAAATGTGAGCCTGTTGCCCTTCCTGTATGCCCGACATAGCCAATGACCTGCCCGGCCTGCACCTGCTGACCGGTAGTTACACAGATGGACGAACAGTGTGCATACAAAGTTTCCAGCCCTCCGCCGTGATCGATTTGGATGTAATAGCCGTAGCTGCCGCCCCAGCTGTCAAGGCCATTGGCAACAGTGACCACGCCATCTGCGGCGGCGAGAATCGGCGTACCCTCGGCACAGGCAATGTCGGTGCCGGTGTGGGAGCTTACCTCGCCGGTGATGGGGTCCACGCGGTGACCAAATTGAGAAGTAATCGTACCCGCGACAGGCAGCGGCCATTGCAGGGTGCCTGTCGGGATGCGGGTGCTGTCCGGGTTCATAAGTTCTCCACCGCCCTGTGCAAAACCGCCGAGCAATTCTGCCCACAGTTCCTCATACTGCGGGTCTTGTAAAAGTTGCAGATAGGTGTTCTGACGGGTGGTGAAATGATAATCTGCCGCCATCTCGTCGGGTGTTTTGTGGGTCAGTTCGATTACGAGGACAGTTTCGGTGATTTCTGTGGTAGTCGGGTTGCCGTCCTCATCGGTAGTGTCTATGGTAGTCGTCTCCGGGTGGGTGGAATAGTCCAACGCGTTCATTGCCCACATAATTTCCCGCAGCTTGTCCACCTGTTCTTCCGTCAGTGCCGCAACGGGTGCGCCTTGTTCGCTGCCCGCCACATACGAAGAAAAGACCGCCAGGACATCCTGCCAGCGAATGTAGTATACATCATCGTTGGCGGTAATGTCTTGGTGGTCGTGCTGTACGGTGTCGGAGATTTCTTCCAGCCTGTCGCGGTATTCTGCCGTCAGGGTGTCTACAGCTTCGCGCACGGTGACGGACGCTGCGTTGGGGGCATCGGCGGCAAAAAAGATACCGTAAGCCGAGCCGGAGACAAACGCCACAAGGCTGATGACGATAATGATGCTGAGTGCCACGCTGATACCTGTGGCGATGGCTACAACTAGGCTGTGCAAGCTGGTAAGAAAGTTCCGTATGACCGAGCGCACCGCCGTGATGGTCTTGCGGGCGTTGGCAGCGGCTTTCTGGATAGCAAGCTGCACTTGACGGGTACGGGTCTGCATTTGTGCTTGGGTTGTTATGCTCCGCACAGTTTCATTTGCGGCGGTTCGCAGTTGGCGCTGACCTTGGGTCACACCACGAATATCTCGTGGCGCGGTCTTGGCGGTGACGACTTTTTCTTTCGCCCGCTGGCGGGGCAAATCTGCCCCACGGCGCGGGTGCTGCTCTGCATCGGGCAGCGTGCCGCACTCGACTTGTTTGGGGCTGACACCGCGCTCACTGGCGGTGTGGACGCGGGTGGTTTCGGTTTGCTCGGCGGAACAGCGTTCCCGGTATTTTTCTATCTGTTTGCGGGCAATCTTGCGCCCTTGCTGCACGGTGAAATCTGTGTTTTGCTTGATGACCGAATAGGATGTATCGGTTACCACCGAGCTGGTATCTTGCGCAGTTGTATAATCACCGTCTCCCTGCGTAGAAGTGCTTTCTCGCAGCATGGTTCGGCTTTTCTCCTTGGCCTCCGCCCACGCCTTTTTCAGCGCAGCTTTCGGGATTTCCCCGGTTGCATTGCTTCTCGGCATATGTGCGGTTGGCTTTTCCTTAATATCTTTCATGGCATCACCCCACGTCTTAAATTATTCAAATTGAATTTCAAAATCGTTCAAACAGCTTTTAAATTCTACACACAAGTCGCCGCTATAATAAGTCTCGTAATCAAAACAAACGCGGGAAGCATCCCGCACACCACTGCGCCTTAGACCATGCCAGAGCAATCGCTCGGTCAAGGCCAGACAACAAATTGGGCTAAAGGGCCATTACATATAAAAAAGCAATGCTGTATCTTCCGATTCTGGACGATACAGCATTTTCTTTGCAATTATGAAAAGATGTTGCTATAATAGAATCATCTCTCTGAAACGCGAGGTTTCTCCCATGAATTTATATATCAGTGCCGCCGAGTATGACTACCACACCCTGCTGAAAGTGGCCGAGATGGCAGGGCTTGCGGGAATCATTGGTTTTCATGAGGCCGGGGACGGCTATCTGGTGACCTTCCCGCAGGGGGAAAATGTTCAGGCTCTGATAGATGACTATAAGGGACGGCTGCGGGATTTGGAAAACAATATTTGGCAGCATTAAAACAGGTATACAAATCGAAATTTGTCTTGACTTTATAAATTTCCCCGCCTGATTTGCCCCGTTCATTGTCCAGATAGTACATATAGCAGTGGTCACAGCCCTCACTGTATTTGCGGCAGCCATGCCAGGGATTCCAAATATCACTGCTCATACCGATTCCTTTCCAGTTCGCAAATCAGACTGTGAGGCATTCTTCGTGGCCCACGTACCGCACCAATCCCATAGGCTTTCAGCTTCTCAAACGGGAGAAAAGACGGGTTGTACTGATCCAGCTTTTTCAATCTCATCACATGGTTCATAGGTACGTTGCCATCATCATAATGGTAAGGAATATTGACTTCTGTAGCTTCGCACCGATATAGAACAGCGGAAACCGGGGCCGTAACATATAGACAGACAACATCGCCAACGGCTACTTCCTCCTGTTTATAGCCTTGGTCAGTAGTTTGATACTATGTACGAACTTTCTGCGTACTTGCTTTCGTTTTCGGATACCGTACAATATTTATACAATGAATCGTCAAGAGAGGAGGCAACAAAGTGACTTCTTTAACCATAGAACAAAAAAGAGTGGACATATACCCAAGCGCAAAGCCGGGCAGCCCAGTTATCTATCTCAACACCTTTTCCAATGCCGTTAACAGTGTGTATAAAAACCTGATGGCGCTCGGCTGCCCAGATTTCAGTCTGGTGGCGGTCAGTAAGCTGAAATGGGATCATGACATGACACCGTGGTATATGGGGCCGATCTCTAAACACGATACGCCCTGCACCGGGGGTGCGGATGATTACCTGAAACTGCTTCTGGATGAAATTATGCCGGAAGCGGAAGCGCTCCTTCCCGGTGCGCCCGCCTGGCGGGGCCTCGCCGGTTACTCGCTGGCCGGGCTGTTCGCCCTCTACGCTCTCTACCAAACGGATGTGTTTGCCCGCGCAGCGAGTATGTCAGGTTCCTTCTGGTTTGAGGGCATCATGGAATATGTGTGCTCCCATGAGATGAAGCGCAAACCTGACTGTCTGTATTTTTCTCTCGGAGACAAGGAGAGCTCCACCGATAATCCGATTTTGAACGTTGTGCAGCAGAATACGCAGGAGATAGAAACACTGTGCCACGGGAAAGGCATCGAAACCACCTTCGTACTGAACAGTGGCAGCCACTATCAGGCGTGCAACAAGCGCACAGCGGCTGGCATTCACTGGATATTAAATAGATAAACCGACAAGGAGATAAAACGATGGATACGATTTATTCGCTTTTTCAGAAAGTAGTTAAAGAACATGAAAATGCCCCAGCTATCATTGAAAACGACCGCACCATGACTTTTGGAGAGCTGTCCAACATGGTGGATATGATCACGTGCAGCTTTCCGCAGGAAGTACACAGCATCGGCATCGTCATGCGTCACCGAACCGAGATGATTGCCTCGATTCTGGCGGTACTCAAATGCGGCGGCCGATATGTCCCAGCCGAGCCGGATTTTCCCACCGGGCGCATCCATGACATGATGACCGAGGCACAGGTGGATTTTGTGCTGACGGAACACGCCTTTGCGCCCAAACTGAGCAGTTTCCCCATCCGCTATACAGATTGTGAGATCTGCGGCGTGGAGACGCCCTCCTGGAAGCGCAACGCCATCGAAGACCCGGAACGCCCCGCCTATGTGCTGTATACGTCAGGTACCACCGGGCGGCCCAAAGGTGTCTGTGTCACCAACCGCAATGTTTGCCATTATGTCCGTGCCTTTGCCAACGAGTTCCATCCCGGCCCCGGTGATGTCATGCTGCAATATTCCGTCTGTTCTTTTGACATCTTTGTGGAGGAAGTGTTCACCAGTCTGCTGAATGGTGCCGCTCTGGCCATCCCCGCTGACGAGGATAAGGCCGACATCCATGCGTTGATGGCTTTTGTGGAACGCCACCATGTGACTATGATCAGCGGCTTTCCGTATCTGCTGGCAGAAATGAACCACCTGTCTGTCATTCCGTCCTCTCTGCGGCTGCTTATCAGCGGCGGCGATGTGTTGCGGGGCGTTTATGTGGATCACCTGCTGAACAAAGCAGAGGTTTACAACACCTACGGCCCCTCCGAGACAACGGTCTGCGCCTCCTATTACCGTTGTAATAGTGGAACTGTGCTGGAGGACGGTACCTATCCCATCGGTCATCCTGTACTAGGTGCGCAAATCAGGATTCTGGATCAGTCTGGCAACGAGGTTGCCAAAGGGCAGACGGGTGAGATTTGCATTTATGGCGGCGGTGTATCTCTGGGCTACATTGGCGACCATGCCGAGGAAAACAGAGCTTTTGAGCGGCAGCCGGACGGTAGCACCATGTACCGCAGCGGCGATTTGGGCTATATCCTGCCGGATGGCAACATTGCATTCCTGCACCGCAAGGACGACCAGATCATGATTTACGGCAAGCGGGTGGAACTTGCCGAGGTGGAGTCCCGGCTCTATCGGTGCAAGGATGTGCAGCAGGCTATTGTCCGGGCTTTTACAGACGAGGATGGACTGTCCTATATGACCGCCTATGTGGTGCCTTCCGACAATAAGCTGAAAGTCTCGGAAGTAAAAAAAGAACTGTCTGAAAATCTGACTTCCTTTATGATCCCAGAGTTCTTTGTGAAGATGAAGCAGATTCCTTTGAATGTCAACGGTAAGCCGGATGTGTCGAAACTGCCGGTGGTAATGAAAGCGGGGGCATTATAATGGAGATTCAGATCCGGCAGGCCACGATCCAGGACCTGAATGTATTGATGCAATGGCGAATGGAAGTCTTGCATGAGGTATTCTCCATCCCCTCGGAGCGGTCTGTAACAGAGCTGGAATCGGAAAATCGCCGCTACTATCAAACAGAACTGCCGCAGGGCGGACATATTGCCTGCTTTGCCTACGTAGGGGAGGAAATCGTCGGCTGCGGCGGGATATGCCTCTATCATGAGATGCCCTCACCGGACAATCTAAACGGGAAATGTGCCTACCTGATGAACATTTATACCCGGCCGCAGTTTCGCGGACACGGCATAGGGAACAGAATCGTCAGGTGGCTTGTAGAGCAGGCTCGTCAGCGGCATATTTCAAAAATTTATCTTGAAACCTCAAACAAAGGCAGGCCGCTGTATCAAACAATCGGTTTTGCCGATATGAAGGATATGATGAAACTGTCCCGTGAAAAATAAGCAAAATCAAAGGAGCATACATACAATGGAGCCAATCATCTGAAACGTTGAAGTAAAAAGCGTCCTCACAAAATCCAATTTGCCTGTGAGTGATTATTCGGTCAATCCTTATGTGGGCTGTGGCCACGGCTGCAAATATTGCTACGCATCTTTTATGAAGCGTTTTACCAATCACCCGGAGCCCTGGGGAGAGTTCATAGACGTTAAATTTTGGCCGGAAATCAAACACCCGGAGCGGTATGCAGGGAAAGAACTGTTTCTCTGTTACGTGACCGACCCATATCAGCCGCTGGAGGAAACCGCCTGCCGCACCCGCGCCATTTTAGAGCAGATGCAGGGCAGCGGATGTAGCCTCAGTATTGCTACCAAGTCTGACCTGGTGCTGCGTGACCTTGACCTCATTAAAACATTCCCCAATGCGCGGGTATCCTGGTCGATCAAACACACTGGACGAAGATTTTCGCGCTGATATGGACAATGCAGTGAGCATTGAGCGGCGGCTGGCCGCTATGAAAGCATTCCATGATGCTGGTGTGCGCACCACCTGCTTTATCTCGCCGATTTTCCCCGGCCTCACCGACCTGCCCTCCATCATCCACCGGGCGAAGAATCAATGTAATTTGGTCTGGCTGGAAAACCTAAACTTGCGGGGCGGTTATAAGAAAACGATTTTTGACTATATAACGGAAAAACATCCAGACCTGCTGCCGCTGTACGATACCATTTACACTAAAAAAGAACGCAGCTACTGGTCAATGCTGGATGCGCAGATGCGGCAGTTTTGCCAAGAGGAAGGGCTACTGTATGTCCGGGATGATGATTCCATCAAACGCCCGTTCAACGATCCGCCTATCGTGGTCAATTATTTTTTCAACGAAGAGATTATCCCTCGGCCAAAATGCAGAAGAACAGGTAATCAAAACTATATAGTAACATGCAGAAAGCTAGAAGTTGTAGAGGTGAGGTTATGAAACGCGCAGAATTAGAATCAGACATATAACGCCGAGACAGATTATCCGTGGCTCAAATATCCGAATTATGAGGTGTTCCGGCATTGTAATAATCGGAAGTGGTTTGCTCTGATTATGGATGTACCAAAGAACAAGCTGGGGCTGCAAGGCGAAGAAAGGTTGAATGAAAAAGTAACTTCCACCATACATTGGCACAGGTAAAATAAGACCTTTTTGCAGGACTAACATCCATATAGTTCTGGATTATTCGTAAAAATTAACATATAATAAGGGCAGAAAACAAAGCTTTTTCTGGAAGATGGGCATGATTTTGGGACCACTGAAAGTACTTTTGAAAAATTAACTTCCACCGGCCTGATTATGAAACCAGCACCGGAAATGGATCTTGCAGTTACTTTTTCAAGAGTGATGGCTTAAGGATCACCTGGTTGGCGGGAATCCTTTCCAGCTGGCAGAGGTCCAGCAGTTTTCTGTCTATCAGCAGCAGAGCCAGTTCAAACGGGGTGCAGCCGTTTAAACTGGCTCTTGCTACGCTATTGATGTGGTTGGTGATCAGAGTTACCTGCTCCTGGTCCAAGCCTGCGAATGTCGTACCTTTGGGGATAATATAACGGATGAATTCATGATTTTTTTCCAGACGTCCCTTCTGCCAGGAAGCCATGGGATCGCAGTAAAAGACACGGGATAGAAGTTCACCTTCAGGCCGTTCAAAAATAGCTGGATCTTTGAATGAGGCACCATTGTCTGTAAGAATGACCGGAAAGAGTTTTCGATATAGATCAGCTCCCAGATGGGTATATATTCGCTGAAACACATCTTGTACGTTGTCCTTCCTGTCAGCCTCCATAAGAAAAATAAGCATAAGGCTACAATTACGGAAAAGCATGGTCAACAGTACTTGTTCTGATTTTCCCCCGGCACCTTCCACCACATCTAATTCCACCACATTTGTATCTGGAAACTTTTCCAGATATCTCTCAAAATCCTGATAGGATCTGTCTTTTCTATATCCAGTGTTGTCAGGTTCTCTGCGGACCTGCCGACGTTTTTTGTAGCGGACCTTCCGGGGAAGGTCGAGGTTGATTGCAGTGAAGTATCCCTGGTCTATATAGTTGTAGAGGGTCCTTATAGAACAAGGGACGGATTCCTGATTAGAAGCAAAGATATGGGACAAAGGCTGTCCCTGCAGAAGCAGAGGGGAAACCAGACGGTCCAGCTGTTCCAGGGACTCAGGAGTCTGGTTAATCCCAGACCGTGAAGAAGATTTTGTTTCACTGTAAATATCGTTGGCATAATTGGCCCTGTAGAAATAGAAGTCGTGGGAACAGTTGCGTATCTGAGGACAGTCATTACACACGTAGGGGGGCTTTTTTAACTTTTCGCAGAGTCTGGGAGTAAAGTCAGGACAATACATGGAACAGCGCTTAGGGCGGCATTTCCAGCATAAGGAATTACAAGTCTGATTCCCGCAGATATGCTGCTTTACACAGTTCTGAAAATGCTCGCATTCTGAGCGCTTCCGCTGGGTTTCGTTTTGAAAATGAGGAACCCGGAAAAGGTGACGCCGAATCTCCTTGGAAATGGTAGAAGAATCCTTGTTGATTCTGCAGGCAATCTGCGTGAAATTTTCCCCACGGCTGATACCATGTTCAATGGCAGCACGATCAGCAAGGGTAAGGTGTTTTTTGTTTCCAGTAGCTTTAGTAGACATAAATGAATCCTCCTATACAATAAAAATATCCCATTTCCGGTAGTTGGAGGATATGACCAGGG
>OHYE01000496.1_pt1 | contig 20804 bp, 20 predicted proteins | sample 1580141 | NCBI WGS metagenome assembly OHYE01 (sample SAMEA3882530, study PRJEB24775) | human gut metagenome | biome: human-associated habitat; feature: intestine environment; material: feces | place: Netherlands | collected 2009/2010 | reverse complement strand
TGTTGCCAAGCCATTGCATGTCGGACATCTGCGTTCTGCTGTCATTGGAGAGAGTATCAAGCGGATCGGCAAATTTATGGGACATCACATGATCGGTGATGTGCATCTGGGAGACTGGGGTCTGCAGATGGGACTGATCATTGTAGAATTAAAAGAGCGTAAGCCGGATCTGGTATACTATGATGAAAGCTATACCGGAGAATATCCGAAAGAGGCGCCGTTTACCATTTCTGAACTGGAGGATATCTATCCGACTGCCAGCAAAAAGAGTAAGGAAGACGAAGCGTTCCGTGAGGCTGCCATGGAGGCAACCAGCCAGCTGCAGGCCGGCAGACGGGGATACCGTGCACTTCTTGCACACATTCTGGATGTTTCCGTGACAGATTTAAAGAAGAACTATGATAATCTGAAAGTCTCCTTTGAGCTCTGGAAGGGAGAGTCGGATGCACAGCCGTATATTCCGGATATGGTACAGATGATGAAGGACAAGGGCTTTGCCTACATGAGCGAAGGGGCTCTGGTCGTGGATGTCAAAGAGGATACGGATACAAAAGAGATTCCGCCATGTATCATCTTAAAGTCAGACGGAGCTTCGTTATACAGTACGACAGATCTTGCTACGATTGTGATGCGTATGCAGGATTACAACCCGGATGCCATTATTTACCTGACGGATCAGCGTCAGAGCATGCATTTCGTACAGGTATTCCGCTGTGCAAGAAAGACCGGACTCGTCGGACCGGATGTGGAACTGACCCATATCGGATTCGGTACCATGAACGGAAAAGACGGCAAACCGTTTAAGACAAGAGATGGCGGCGTTATGCGTCTGGAATATCTGCTTGATGAGATCAATGAGGAGATGCTCAAAAAGATTACAGAGAACCAGAAAGAAAAGGAAAACCTCGATATTTCCGAGGAAGAGGCAAAGCAGACTGCAAAAACGGTTGCTCTGGCAGCAGTCAAATACGGAGATCTGTCCAATCAGGCAAGCAAGGACTACTGTTTTGATATTGAGCGTTTTACTTCTTTTGAAGGGAATACAGGACCGTATATTTTATATACGATTGTGCGTATTAAATCCATTTTAAAGAAATACACTGCAAAAAATTCGCTGCCGGATGCACCGATTCTTGGGGCACATTCTGCAAGTGAGAAGAACCTGATGCTTGTATTGTCACGTTTCAATGCCATGATGGAAAATGCATATGAGGAGAAAGCACCGCACAAGATCTGTGCATATATTTATGAACTGGCCAATGCATTCAACGGATTTTATCATGAGACAAAGATTCTTTCCGAGGAAGATCTTAAGGTACAGGCTTCTTATATCGGTCTTTTGGTACTGACCAAAAATATTCTTGAGACCTGTATCGATGTGCTTGGTTTTTCCGCACCGGACCGTATGTAAATCGGATGTTCTAAAATCACATATAAAACATATAAATGAGTCATAGGGATTTGTCCTTATGGCTCATTTTTTATGGAAAGAAACATGGAGGAAGTGACAGAATGGAGATTACAGAATATCTTCCGGTAGATTTTCGAACGCAGATGGAAGCAGAAACGTTGTGCGGGGCAGAAGAAATCCGGCTTCGGGTCGGACAACCGCTGGAAATTTTATATGCGGATGAGAAAGAAAAAGAGATTGGGCTGCTCACGGAAGCACATATGCGGGAGGTACTGAATTATCTGAGTGGATATTCCGTGTATGCACTGGAAGAAGAACTGCGACAGGGGTATTTTACGCTGGAAGGCGGGCACAGGATCGGGGTTTCCGGGCGGGCAAGCTATGAGAAACACGGAACCTCAAGCTGTATGAAGCTGTTAAGCTGTATCAGCGGTTTAAATATCCGTCTGGCTCACGAAAAAAAGGGGTGTGCATCGGTACTGATTCCATGGCTGTATTGCGGAGAGAATGTATATCATACGTTTTTCTTTGCACCGCCGGGGGTCGGAAAAACAACATATTTAAGGGATTGTATCCGGCTGCTTTCGAAAGGAAATCACCTGCGTGCCGGGAAAAAGGTCGGGGTAGTCGATGAACGGTCGGAAATTGCCGCGTGTTACCGGGGAATTCCGCAAAACGATCTGGGCCCCCGCACGGATGTGCTGGACAATTGTCCGAAGGAACATGGAATCCATATGCTGCTTCGTTCCATGTCCCCGCAGATCATTGCAGTGGACGAACTGGGACTTCCGGAGGACTTTGCTGCGGTGGCAGACTGTGCCCGGTGCGGGGTATCGATCCTTGGAACCATACATGCCGGCAGTGTCTTAGAGGTTTTGCACCGCCTGCAGATGGGAGGACTGGATCTGATCCGCTCACAGATGCGGCTCATCGGTCTGCAGAGAGAACCGGACGGGCGACGGATTCTCACCGTATATGAGGGAGGAGGAAATCCATTGTGGCAAGGATTTTCGGAACCGTCCTGATACTGGCAGGGTGTGCCGGATTTCTGTACAAATGGGCAGAGGGGGAAAAAGCCAGACAGCGGATGGCGGGGGAATGGATACGCCTGTTTGTGCGCTGGGGATATGCACTGGAACAGGAACATGTGCGGTTGTACGATTTTTTGTCTTTTTATGAAACGGCAGATGCATCCATGCAGGCATTTCTGGATGAGGTCTGTGTATGTATGCGCAACCATCAGAATCCAAGCGGACAGAAAATATGGCAGGATTGTCTGCAGAAGCACAAAAGAGAACTGCAGATCGGGCAGGAGGGCTGGGAAATCCTTACGTCTGCCGCGGGAGCATTTTATGGCGAAAGCAGTGCAGAGAATCTGCGATGCAATGAAATCTGCAGAAAACGGATGGAAAAATTTCTGGCAGAGTCACGATTGGAATTTTTTAAAAAACAGCGGGTGTATCTGCCTGTTGGAATGCTGACCGGCGTGGTTATGATCATTCTTCTGGTGTAAAGGCGTAGGAAGGGAACCTTGAGTGTATGAGTGTAACAATTATTTTTAAAATTGCAGCGCTTGGAATTGTTGTGGCAGTACTCAGCCAGATTCTCAAGCATAGTGGAAGGGAGGAACAGGCATTTCTGCTGAGCCTGGCAGGTCTGATAATAGTGTTGTTCTGGATCGTGCCTTGTATCAGTGAACTGTTTACAACGATGGAAACCCTGTTTCGTATGTGATGTCTATGATAAAGATAGGAATGATCGGAATTGCTGCGGTTTTTCTGGCTCTTTTGCTGAAAAAAGAAAAGGGAGAGCTGGCGTTGCTTGTGGGAATTGTAGCATCGGTTTTGATTTTCGGATACACACTGTCAAGAATTTCGTTTATCCTGGATTTTTTACGGGAACTGATGGACACGCTTCCGGTAGATCCGGCACTTTTGAAAGCACTGTTAAAGATGCTTGGAATTACATATGTTGCCGATTTTTCCGCATCGGTCTGCCGGGAAGCGGGATATGGATCTGTCGCAGGACAGATTGAACTGTTTGCAAAATTATCGATCGTTGCTTTGTCCATTCCGGAATTGTGGGTTTTGTTGCGGCTGATCGAACAGATGACCGGGGGGTAGAAATGAAAAAAATAGCTAAAATTTTGTTCTGGTCTGTTTTGTTCGTATGGATGATTTTTTTACAGCCGCAAAATGTGATGGCGGCCGAGGCGGATGAGATCATAAAAGAACTTGATTTTACGGATATCAATGCACAGACGCAGGATCTGCCGGAAAAGATGGATTTTGAAAAAATGGTGAATAAACTGGTGACGGAAGGAACAGGCGGACTGGATGCGGGAATGATCTGTGAATATATTGCAGATTTATTTTTTTATGAAATCACGGCTGCAAAGCCAATGTTTTTGCAGATGTTTGCCATAGGACTTTTATTTGCGCTGTACGGAAAAGTGATGATGACGCGACAGGGGTATGTTTCGCAGATGAGCTTTTTTATTGTTTATCTTGGGGTGGTTCTGTTGTTGCTGCAATCATTTGCCCTGATCTCAGAGGTGGTAGATCAGGGGATTGACCGTCTGGTGGCATTTATGACCGCATTTGTGCCTTTGTATGCGGCAACGCTGTTTTGCTCCGGCAATGCGGCATCTGCGGGTTCCTTTTATCAGCTGGCATTCGGACTGATGTATCTGCTGGAACTGGGAATGAAATTTATTTTTCTGCCGGGGGTTCATGTGTTTGTGCTGCTTCTTCTGATGGATAACCTGTTTGAGGAAACAAAACTTGGAAAGATGGCGCAGCTGTTCGAAGACGGAATACGACTGGTCTTAAAAGGCGGGCTGACTGCCGTTATGGGAATCGGTGTTGTACAGTCTCTGATTGTACCTGCAAGAGACAGGCTTTCCACAAACAGTATTTTTAACAGTATATCCGCGGTTCCCGGAGTAGGAAATACCTTCGGTTCCGCAGCAGAGATCCTGCTCGGAAGCGGAATCCTCATAAAAAACAGCATTGGCGCGGTTGCCCTTATCCTTCTTTTTGTAATCGGGATGACACCGCTGCTGAAATCTTTCTGTTTTTCTGTGATGTACCGCCTGACCGCTGCATTTTTGGCACCGGTCGCAGACAGCCGGATTGCGCAGTGTGTGCAGGCCGCTGCCAGGGGATGCGCGCTTTTTTGTACCATACAGCTGGATGCGCTGCTTTTATTTTTTATTACCACATCCATAATCAGTGTTTCCACCAGTTTCATCTATTGAGGAGGGAGGAGAACATGGAAGTTGTACTTACATTTGTGAAAAATTATTTCGTGCTGATGCTGATTTTTTATCTGTTGTCATATCTGACACCAAAGGAAGCCTATCAGAAATATTTTCATTTTTTTGTCAGCGTGCTCGTGATCACCGTGCTGGCACAGCCGCTTTTGGTCTATGTGGGAGGAATGAAAAAAGAAGAGGCAAAGCAGCAGCTGCATGAGATTGTCGAGCAGATGGAAAGCATAGAATATCAGGAGAAGGGAGAGAATATTTTTGAACAGTATCTTGGGAAAGTGGATCAAAAAGAGGAATAAATCGGATTTCGTTGTACTGATTCTGCTTGGGGTGATGGTAATGATCGTTGCGATGCCGACGGGGGCAAAACAAAGCCAGAAAGAAACACAGACGCAGGAACAAAAGGAGCAGCAGCTGCAGACGGAAGATTCCTATAAAGAGCAGCTGCAGCAGCAGCTGAAGGAGCTGCTTGAACACATGGACGGGGTGGGAAAAACCCGTGTAATGCTGACATTTTCCGATGAGGGAACCGACCAGCTGGATAAAAATGTGACAAAAGATGGAAACAAAAAGGAAGAGACAACGGTGGTGTACGATACCGGTGATACCAGACAGCCCTATGTGATCTGCAGGCAGATGCCGAAAATTGAAGGGGTTGTGGTTGTGGCACAGGGTGGAGGAAATGCAAAGACCGTTACAGAAATTTCCAACGCGGTAATGTCATTATTTCCGGTGGAAGCGCATAAGGTAGTAGTAGTTAAAATGTCGGTACAGGAGGAATAGACGTGAAAAAAAGAGTGCATAAAAATCAGATTGTTATTACAACGCTGGCGGTGCTGATTGCGGTGGCCGGTTATGTTACTTATGACAAAAAGGGCGCTGATATCAAAGATGCCGAGACGGTAGCTAATATGAATCAGGGTGCCGTAAGTGACCAGGCGGATAAAGATTATGAAACCGGGGAGGATCTGGATATCACAAGCAGCAAGGAAGATCTGGCGAATGCATCGACGGAAGATGTGGAAAATCCGGGAGAGACGGTACTTACCTCTGTGACAAGCGGGGATTCTGATTATGCGGCAAAAGTGAAACTTAACAGGGAACAGGTGCGTTCCAAAAATAAAGAAACCCTGCAGGCAATCATTAACAATGATTCTTTGGATGAGTCCAAAAAGAAAGATGCGGTCAATGAAATGATTACACTGACGGATATTGCGGAGAAAGAGTCCAATGCAGAAATGATGCTGGAGGCAAAAGGGTTTACGGATGTGGTTGTCAGTATGAATGATGACGGCTGTGATGTGGTTCTTAATATGGGGGAGGCAACCGATGCCAAGCGGGCGCAGGTCGAAGATATTGTAAAGCGTAAGACCGGAGTATCCGCAGATAAGATCGTGATCACTCCCATCCAGTAGCACTTGCAAATACATAGTTTTTAGTATAAAATGAGGTACAGTGTGCAATTGGTTTGGAGGATATACTGTGAGTGACTTAAGAAAAGAAATAGAAAAACGGCGTACATTCGCTATCATTTCCCATCCGGATGCAGGTAAGACGACTCTGACGGAGAAGTTCCTGCTTTACGGAGGAGCCATCAATCTTGCCGGTTCCGTAAAAGGAAAGGCAACAGCAAGACATGCGGTGTCTGACTGGATGGAGATCGAGAAGCAGAGAGGTATTTCGGTCACCTCGTCGGTGCTGCAGTTTAACTATGACGGATACTGTATCAATATTCTGGATACCCCGGGACATCAGGATTTCTCGGAGGATACTTACCGTACACTTATGGCGGCGGATTCCGCAGTCATGGTGATTGATGCAAGCAAAGGAGTAGAGGCGCAGACACGTAAGCTGTTTAAGGTATGCGTAATGCGCCATATTCCGATTTTTACATTTATCAATAAGATGGACCGTGATGCAAATGATACGTTTGAGCTTCTTGATGATATTGAAAATGAACTGGGAATCGCAACGTATCCGGTCAACTGGCCGATCGGTTCCGGAAAAGAATTCAAAGGTGTATATGACCGTCATACCAGAAAAGTTATGACATTTGCCGATACGTTAAAGGGAACAAAAGAAGGTTCCGAAAAGATTATTGATATCGATGATCCGGCACTGATCGACGAGATTGGTGAGGAGAAAAAATCAATTTTGGATGACGAAATCGAACTTCTTGACGGTGCCAGTGCGGAATTTGATATGGAACTTGTGACAAAGGGAGAACTTTCCCCGGTATTTTTCGGTTCTGCCCTGACCAATTTTGGTGTGGAAACTTTTCTGCAGCATTTCCTGAAGATGACTTATGCGCCAATGGCCCGGAAATCAGACATCGGAATGATTGATCCGTTTCAGGAAGATTTTTCTGCGTTTGTCTTTAAGATTCAGGCAAATATGAATAAAAATCACCGGGACCGTATTGCGTTTATGCGTATCTGTTCCGGTAAGTTTACGGCGGGCATGGAAGTATTCCATGTGCAGGGAAACAAACAGATCAAGCTTTCCCAGCCGCAGCAGATGATGGCAGACGAGCGTAAAATGGTAGAAGAAGCATATGCGGGAGATATTATTGGTATCTTTGATCCCGGCATTTTCTCTATCGGGGACACCCTCACGACGGCAAAGGACAAGTTTCAGTTTGAGGGAATCCCGACATTTGCGCCGGAACATTTTGCACGTGTACGTCTGATCGACTCCATGAAGCGCAAGCAGTTTGTAAAAGGAGTAACACAGATTGCACAGGAAGGTGCCATCCAGATTTTCCAGGAATACAAAGGCGGTATGGAGGAAATCATAGTAGGAGTAGTTGGTGTGCTGCAGTTTGATGTACTCCGGTTCCGTCTGGAAAACGAGTATAATGTGGAGATCCGTCTGGAGAATCTTCCATATGAACATATCCGCTGGATCGAGAACAAGGAGGAAGTGGATGTGGACGCGCTGACTGGTACTTCAGATATGAAGAAAGTGATTGATATGAAGGGAAATCCGCTTCTTTTATTTGTCAATGCATGGAGTGTCGGCATGACACTTGACCGAAACGAAGGACTCGTATTATCCGAGTTCAGTAAGAATTAATCAAAGGAGGAAAGATCATGGGAGTTGTAACAATTACAAAAGAAAACTTTGAAGCAGAAGTTGTCGGCGCAAAGGTGCCGGTCGTGATTGATTTCTGGGCATCCTGGTGTGGCCCTTGTCAGATGCAGTCACCGGTTGTGGATGCAGTTGCAGAATCAATGGGAGATCAGGTGAAAGTATGCAAAGTAAATGTGGACGAGCAGCCACAGCTTGCATTAAATTACCAGATTGTGAGTATTCCTACGCTGGTATTCATGAAAGATGGAATGTTTCAAAAGAAGATGGTAGGATTACAGACGCAGGATGCGATTGAGGATTACCTGAAAACACTTCTTGACGCGTAGTAGGATACAACGTATAATAAAAGGCAGTTGCAGAGCGACTGTCTTTTTTTATTTCCCCATTTAAAATTTTGCATTGACAATACAAACAAAATATACTACTATTAGAACATAGATACGAACATAGGTTCGATAAGAAGGAGAATATTATGGCAAAGGACGATAAATTAAAAGCACTGGATGCGGCAATCGCACAGATCGAGAGACAGTATGGCAAAGGATCTGTGATGAAGCTGGGGGACAATTCCGCAAATATGAACGTAGAAACGGTTCCTACAGGATCCCTCAGTCTGGATATTGCATTGGGACTCGGAGGACTTCCGAAAGGACGTATCATTGAGATTTACGGACCGGAGTCCAGTGGTAAGACTACCGTTGCACTGCACTGTGTGGCAGAGGTGCAGAAGCAGGGCGGAATTGCCGGATTCATTGATGCAGAGCATGCGCTTGATCCTGTCTATGCAAAGAATATTGGTGTTGATATTGACAATCTCTATATTTCCCAGCCGGACTGCGGAGAGCAGGCGCTCGAGATCACCGAGACCATGGTGCGTTCCGGAGCCGTCGATATTGTAATTGTCGATTCGGTAGCAGCTCTTGTGCCAAAGGCGGAAATTGACGGAGATATGGGAGATTCCCATGTGGGCCTGCAGGCACGTCTGATGAGTCAGGCGCTTCGTAAGCTGACTGGTGTGATCAGCAAGTCAAACTGTATTGTAATCTTTATCAACCAGCTCCGTGAAAAAGTTGGTGTTATGTTTGGAAATCCGGAGACAACGACCGGTGGCCGTGCACTTAAGTTTTATTCTTCTGTTCGTCTGGACGTGCGCCGTGTAGAACAGCTCAAGCAGGCAGGAGAAGTCATTGGTAACCATACCCGTGTCAAAGTCGTAAAAAACAAAGTAGCACCTCCATTCCGTGAAGCAGAGTTTGATATCATGTTCGGAAAGGGTATTTCCAAAGAGGGAGATATTCTGGATCTGGCAGCAAATGTCGGAATTATCAGCAAATCCGGTGCATGGTATGCTTATGAAGGAGACAAGATCGGACAGGGACGTGAAAATGCAAAGACGTATCTGCGTGAAAATCCGGAATTCTGTAAGATGATTGAAGAAATGGTGCGTGAACATTATTTTGCACAGGAGGATGAGACCCCGGAAGGCGAAGAAGAGACTCCGGTATCTGCAGATGCGGAAAGCAAGAATGAATAAGATATGGTTACAGTGACAGAGTGTACGACTCTGGGAAAGGGCAGGCTTCGTTTCCATCTGGATAATGGAACGGAGCTTGTTCTTTACCGGGGAGAGGCAAAACAGTTTCGGATGCGGGAAGGAAGCACACTTTCGGATGAAGAGGAGCATCAGCTGATTTATGAAGTGGTGGGAAAGCGTGCAAAGAGAAGAACCATGCATCTGCTGGAACAGATGGACCGTACAGAGCAGCAGCTGCGGGAGAAACTGAAACAGGGCGGATATCCGCAGGCGTGTATTGATCTTGCACTTGAATATGTGAAATCTTTTCATTATGTCGATGATTACCGCTATGCATGTACCTATATCAATTATCGTCAGGATCGTATGAGCCGCTATCAGCTGAAAGTAAAACTGTATGGAAAAGGAGTTCCTGGAGAAGTGATTGATCGTGCCCTTGAGGAATGTTATGAGGGGGACGAACAGGAGCAGATCATACATCTGCTGGAAAAGAAAAAGTTTGACGCGCAAAATTCTGACCAAAAAGAATTTACACGTGTTTACCAGTATCTGATGCGCAGGGGCTTTCGGAGCAATGATGTGCTGCATGCTATGAAAAGTAAACAATGAAAGCACGTATTGCTTGACATATTTAAGCAAAAAGGATAAAATTATAATGTTGTAGAAGTATGACATGGAAGACTAATATTTCTTTTTGTTATATGTACAATGAAAACTTAATAAAGGAGGTGCTCCTGTGCCACAAGTAATTATTGCTGTTGTTATCACACTTATAATTACTGCGGTTGCTGTATGGTTTATCTCGACTGAATATCACAAGAAGGTAGCAAATACCAAGATTGGAAATGCAGAAGAGCAGGCCAGAGGCATCATCGACGAGGCTGTGAAAAATGCCGAAGACAAGAAGCGCGAAGCTATGCTTGAGATCAAAGAAGAAACCATTCGTTCCAAGAATGAGATTGACAAGGAGATCAAAGAGCGTAGAAATGAAATTCAGCGTAACGAGCGTCGTATTGTGCAGAAGGAAGAAAATCTGGACAAGAAACTCGAATCGATTGAAAAGCGTGAGGCAAGTTTCCGTGCCAAAGAAGAAGATTTAAAGAAGCAGAAAGTTGAGATAGCAAAGCTCAACGAACAGCGCGTACAGGAACTGGAAAGAATTTCAGGATTAACCTCTGAACAGGCAAAAGAATACCTCTTAAAGACCGTGGAAGAAGATGTGAAGATTGACACTGCGAAGATGATCAAGGAAATGGAAGCGCAGGCGAAGGAAGAAGTCAACAAGAAGGCAAAGGACTATGTAGTTACTGCAATTCAGAAATGTGCTGCGGATCACGTTGCTGAAACCACAATCTCTGTTGTACAGCTTCCGAATGATGAGATGAAAGGCCGTATCATCGGTAGGGAAGGACGAAATATTCGTACACTTGAAACGATGACAGGAGTAGATCTGATCATTGATGATACGCCGGAAGCAGTTATCCTTTCCAGCTTTGATCCGATTCGAAGAGAAGTTGCAAGAATTGCACTTGAAAAGTTGATCGTGGATGGACGGATTCATCCGGCTCGTATCGAGGAAATGGTTGAAAAAGCGCAAAAAGAAGTAGAGACAATGATTCGTGAAGAAGGCGAGGCTGCTGTATTAGAAGTCGGCATCCACGGCATTCATCCGGAGCTTGTCCGGCTTTTGGGCAAAATGAAGTATCGTACCAGTTATGGACAGAATGCATTGAAACATTCGATTGAGGTCGCACAATTGACAGGTTTACTCGCCGCAGAAATCGGTGAGGATGTCCGTATGGCAAAACGTGCGGGATTATTACATGATATTGGTAAGGCTGTAGATCATGATATGGAAGGTTCCCATATCCAGCTGGGTGTGGAACTGTGTAGAAAGTACAAGGAATCACCTCTTGTCATCAATGCAGTGGAAGCACATCACGGTGATGTGGAGCCGGAGAGTCTGATTGCATGTCTGGTGCAGGCAGCCGATACCATCAGCGCTGCACGTCCGGGTGCGAGAAAAGAAACTTTGGAAACATACTCAAACCGCTTACAGCAGCTTGAGGATATTACAAATAGCTATAAGGGTGTAGAAAAATCTTTTGCAGTTCAGGCAGGTAGAGAGGTTCGTATCTTAGTTGTTCCTGAGCAGATCAGCGATGCGGATATGGTTCTTTTAGCCAGAGATATTTCAAAACAGATTGAGACTGAGTTGGAATATCCGGGTCAGATCAAGGTAAATGTGATCAGGGAATCGCGTGTTGTTGACTACGCTAAGTAATTGTGAAAATGAACTTAAAAAGGCTTAAGACCGCGGAAAGCGGGATTAAGCCTTTTTTATATCATAATGTGTTGTAAAATAAATACATTGGGATTTCATGGGACGTATAGAATAAAAAGGAGGGACCAGTACAGCACGGCTGCACTGGCCAGATTATGAAAAAAAATGATCGAAAGGTTTTGGTTCCTTTTGATGATTTCACTATACCGGAAAAGTGTGAAATGGATATGTTACAAATTTGAAGAAACTGTGAACGATGAAAAATATCCGGGGATGATGTTCGGACAGGAAAGAGAGGTTTGAAATATGGTAGAGCATGTAAAACGATTGAAGAGAGAACTGGTATACAAGGGAGCAATTCTGGATATCTACAAAGATACGATGGAACTTCCGGATGGAAACAAAGCAGAGTGGGATTTTGTATCCCATCGTATGGGCGCAGCCGCCATTCTTCCGGTTATGAAGGATGGAAGAATTGTGATGGTGCGTCAGTACCGCAATGCGCTGGAGAGAGAAACACTTGAAATTCCGGCCGGCTGTCGGGACAGTAAGACGGAAGATACGGCGTATTGTGCGGCACGGGAGATGGAAGAGGAAACGGGATACCGCAGCACGAATGTGAAACATTTATTATCCCTGCGTACGACGGTGGCATTTTGTGATGAGGCGGTTGATATTTTTGTAGCTACCGATCTGGAAGTGGGAACCCGGCATCTGGATGAAGCGGAATCCATTGATGTGGAAATTTACACACTGGAAGAGTTGTGCGATATGATCTATGAAGGGAAAATTCAGGATGGAAAAACCATTGCTGCAATTATGGCATATGCGGCAGCAAAAAAAGGCGGAATGGGAAAACATCTGGATTTATAAAAATGGAATAAAGAAAACGGACAGGGCATAGGCTGAAAAGAAAAGAGTTTTAGGAATTTTTATGAAAAAGGAACTGGCGATTGGAATCTGTTTTGGTCTGGCGGGAATTTTATGTACCTGTCTGTTTGGATATGAATATTTTACGACTTATGGATTTTTAAATGCGTATCATATGAAAGCATTTGCGGCATCGGATACCGGGTATTTGCCGCTTCTGGCAAATATTTTATGGGAAAGGGGAAAAGTGTTTGTGATTATTGCAATCCTTTCCCTTACTGCTTTAAAAGCAATTCTGCCATTATTATTGCGCTGCCTGATTTATTTTACCGGCGGGGTATTTTTTGCTGCCTGTGTGATGAATATGGGGATTCTTGGAATTGTTTTTTTTCTGGTATCGTGGCTGCCACATGGAATTTTGTATCTTGCAGCGCTTGCGCTTTTACTGCTGGTAGAACCGCACAGGTTTTATAACCGGAAAAATCCATGGCTGCTGCGGCTGGCATGGGGGATGGGAGTTGCGGTACTGGTACTTCTTGGATGTGTATTGGAGGCATCTGTTGGAATCCGGCTGTTACGTTTTGTTGTAGAAAAATTATAAAAAAATTATAAAAAGATGGAGTGCAAAAGGAACACTTTTTACACTCCATTTTTGTTTTCAGACAAAAACTGTTTATTTTGCGTTCATCTCCGCAATGTCATAGATCAGCTGTTTGGAATCTTCCCATCCGAGACAAGGATCGGTAATGGATTTTCCGTAAATATGATCTCCGATAGACTGATTTCCCTCTTCGATGTAACTTTCAATCATCAGACCCTTTACCAGAGAACGGATATCGGAAGAAAGCTGGCGGTTATGCATCACTTCTTTTGCGATACGGATCTGTTCCTTAAACTTCTTTCCGGAGTTGGAATGGTTGGTATCAATGATGGCTGCCGGATGGATGACATCCATTTTTTCGTACATCTCATGAAGACGGATCAGATCTTCATAGTGATAATTCTGGGTGGTATTGCCGTGCTTGCTGACTGCACCGCGAAGAACCACGTGAGTCAGAGGATTTCCGGTTGTCTCCACCTCGTATCCGCGATAAACGAAATGATGCGGATGCTGTGCCGCGTATACAGAATTGAGCATAACAGAAAAATCACCACTGGTAGGATTTTTCATTCCGGAAGCGACATCAAAACCACTGACCGTCAGACGATGCTGCTGATCTTCTACCGAACGTGCTCCGATGGCAACGTAGGAGAGAAGATCCTCGACATATCCCCAGTTTTCCGGGTAAAGCATTTCATCGGCACAGGTAAGACCGCTTTCTTCGATTGCACGGATGTGCATTTTACGCATGGCGATCAGACCCTCGATCATATCCGGAGCTTTTTCCGGATCTGGCTGGGAAGCAATCCCTTTGTAGCCTTCGCCGGTTGTACGTGGTTTGTTGGTGTAAATACGCGGAACTAAGATGACCTGATCCTTGACATCTTCCTGGATTTTGGTCAGACGGCTCACATAATCACATACAGAATCTTCGTTATCTGCAGAACACGGTCCGATGATTACGAGGACACGTGAATCTTTACCTGTAATTACATCAGAGATCATGAGGTCTCTGTGTTTTTTTAATTCACGAAGCTCCGGGGAAAGCGGATAATCGCGCTTAATGTCTGCCGGAGTCGGTAATTGGTTTAAAAATTCAAAACTCATTTTTTTCTCCTATCTCTTAAGTTCGGATATCACATACCGTGACTATCTTAATGGAAAACGGGAAAAATGTCAAATAACAGGAATCGGTTGTTTCTTTCGGGCTTTTAGAATATAATAACAGAGAATTACAACACAGCAGGAGGTGCAGAGATGGAAAATCTGCTTTGTATAAAAGGAAAGATTATAGGAAAAGGGAAACCGCTCGTGTGTGTGCCGGTCATGGAGTCTTCGAAAGAAGAAATTTTAAGAGAAACCAGAAGGCTGGAAGAAGCACACACGGAAATGATTGAGTGGCGTGTGGATGCGTTTGAAAACGTGGAAAGTCCGAATGCGATCCGCGAAATATTAAACGAAATGAAACATATCATAAAGGAAAGTATTCTGGTGTATACCTTCCGTTCTAAAAATCAGGGAGGGTGCAAAGCACTTTCCGCGGCGGATATTTATGATATTCATCAGGTGGCGGCAGAATCAGATGTCGTGGATTTTATTGATGTGGAATATTTTGAAGCAAAAAATCCGCAGAAAGAAATAGCGAGGTTGCAGGAGATGGGAGTATATGTGATTGCTTCCCATCATGATTTTGAACAGACGCCGGACCCGGAGGTGATCCGCATGCTGTTGGAACAGATCCGTGAGAGTGGCGCAGATGTCGTGAAACTGGCAGTTATGCCGCAGAATATGTGGGATGTATTGCATTTGCTGGAGGAGACCAACCGCTTTCATGAAAACCATCCGGATCATCCGCTGATTACCATGTCCATGGGTGTAAAAGGGGGGATTTCCCGCGTGGCCGGAGAGTTTTTCGGATCGTGTGTGACATTTGGCGCAGGCGGGCAGGCGAGCGCACCGGGGCAGCTTCCGGTAAAGCAGCTGGAAGAAATACTTCATATTTTACATCAAAGTGTGGATTGACTCTAAATTTGAAGTGTGATATAGTAAAAAGGCACTTGTGAAATAAGAGTGCTATGCAGCCGTAGTATAATGGATAGAACGCAGGACTCCGACTCCTGAGATGCGGGTTCGATTCCCGCCGGGTGCAGTTTATGCTATGTGGCAAGGAAACAACTTACCCATGGAACGACAGGAAAAGCGGTGCGTCATGCACCGCTTTTTTACTGGACGAATAGTATGAGGTGTGGTATCATAAATGGAAAGATGCATTTTTATGGAGGGTTCATATGCAGAATGAAAAATTAAAAAAGTTTACAGACTTTTTTTTGAAATATAGACGATATTTTTGCGCAGCTGTTTTATTTGTGATTCTTGTTGTGATTCTGGTAAAGTGTACCGGTCCGCAGAAAGATCAGAAAGAGACACAAAACGGTACACAGGGAGTGACACAGACTACAGAATATCAGGAAATTGGTAAGCTGCAGAAAGATGCAGATGCGGAACTTGTGACACTGATGGAAAATTATTATGCGGCATATGCCGGTGGAGATACGGATTCGCTGGAGATGATTGCACAGCCGCTCAGTGACAATGAAAAGAGTTATATCACGACGTTTTCTGAGTATTATGAGGATTATCAGAACATCACCTGTTATTCCACAAAGGGGGCAACCGATGATTCTTATCTGGTATCTGTATGCTATGATCTGAAATTCAAAGGTGTGGATACTCCGGCACCGGGAATGGATTTCTTCTATGTGGAGAGAGATGGAAAGGGAAATCTGATCATCAATAACATATACTCTGCATACAATTTCAATTTCCTGGATCAGGATCTGGATGCAAATCTGTATTCCCTGATTCTGGCATATGAGAAGAGTGATGAAGTGGTTGCTCTGCAGAAAGAGGTGCAGACAAGCTATAACGAAGCTGTAAAGAGTGATGAAAAACTTGCCAATATGGTGGGTGGAACACTTCGAAATGCCATGGCAAAATGGAGAGAAACGATTGTAAGCAATACCGAAACTCAGACGACAGAGACGGAAAGCCAGACGCAGGAAACCCAGACCACAGAGACAAAGAAACAGGAAGAAACTCAAAAGACCGAGGAAACCCAGACAACGGAGTCTACGGAAAAGAAGGAAGATACCCAAAAGAGCGATTCCAAGAAATCTACCGGTACGGTCAAGACAAAAGATATCTGTAATGTCAGAAAGAGCCCGAGTACGGATGGTGAGCTCCTCGGAAAAGTGGATATTGGTGTGGAACTGAAGAAACTTGGAACGGAAGGTGACTGGACCAAGGTAAAATTCCAGGGAGAAACCGGATATGTAAAGAGCGAATTTGTAAAGGAAGTATCTTCCAAGTCAGGTTCCGGCAAGGGAACCGTAAAAACGAAGGATATCTGCAATGTGCGTAAAACCGCCAGTACAGATGGAGAACTTCTTGGAAAAGTGGATGCGGGCGTAAAATTAAAGAAACTTGGCACCAAGGGAGAATGGACGAAGGTGAAGTTCCAGGGAAAAACCGGATACATCAAGAGCGATTTATTAAAAACGGTAAAATAATAAAGACATCATAAAGAAGCGGAGGCTGTGAGGTCTCCGCGATTTTTGTCAGACAGGGAAGAAACGTGGAAGTCAGAATTAATAAATTTTTAAGTGAAGCAGGGGTATGCTCCAGAAGAGAAGCAGATCGCCAGATTGAAGCAGGAAATGTAACCATCGGCGGAAAAACCGCGCGGATGGGGGATCAGGTATCGGATGGACAGGAGGTCTGTTTCTGTGGAAGACCGGTACAAAAAGAAAAAGAAATGATACTGATCGCGCTTAATAAGACGGCGGGTATTGTCTGCACGGCGGAAAAAAGGGAAAAAAATAATGTGATTGATTTCCTGCATTATCCGAAACGGATCTATCCGGTCGGGCGTCTGGATAAAGAGTCGGAAGGACTGTTGCTGTTGACGAATAACGGTGAGATTGTCAACAAAATTATGCGGTCGGGAAATATGCATGAAAAAGAATATCTTGTTACCGTGAACCGTCCGGTGACGGATGCATTTCTGCATGGTATGGCAAACGGTGTTCCGCTTGTGGAACTTGGCACGACAACGCGCAAATGCAGGGTAGAACGGACAGGAAAAAAACAGTTCCGGATCATTCTGACACAGGGATTAAACCGACAGATCCGACGCATGTGTGAATATTTTGGGTACCGTGTACAGAAACTGGTACGTGTACGGATCATGAATATTGAACTGGGGGATCTCGAATCAGGAAAGTACCGGGATGTTACACCGGAGGAATTTAAAAAGTTAAAACAGTTGATCGCACATTCGAGCAATCAGCCCGTGCGACCAATGGAAAAACCACAAAAATCAAAACGAAAACCACGCAATTCTGCCATACATGGCACGTATACGGTGGTAAATCATCATATAGATAGAGAGAACAAAAATGGAAACAGAAAAGCAACGGATTGAAGAACTGGTAAAACAGTTGAATGCAGCATCAGCTGCGTATTATAACGGACAGGATGAAATCATGCCAAATTATGAGTGGGATGCTTTGTTTGATGAGCTTACCACGCTGGAAGAAAAAACCGGATATATTATAAAGGACAGTCCGACGCAGAATGCCGGATATGAAGAATCCGGAAGCGGACAAAAAGAACCGCATGAGTATCCGGCACTTTCTCTGGCGAAGACCAAACAGGTGGAAGAACTGCAGCAATGGGCGGGAGCTTATCCGATCTGGCTGTCATGGAAACTAGACGGACTTACGCTGGTTCTGACGTATGATAACGGAAATCTTGTAAAAATTCTTACCAGAGGAAATGGAAACCTGGGTACCAACATTACATTTTTAAAGGGTGCGATCGGAGGATTCCCGCAAAAGATTTCGTATCAGGGGCATCTGGTTGTGCGAGGAGAAGCTGCCATATCCTATACAGATTTTGCACAGATCAACGACATGATTGAGGATGACGATGAAAAATATGCAAATCCGCGAAATCTGGCATCCGGAACGCTGAATCTGGAAGATCCGGCAGAAGTAAAAGCCCGGCATGTCAGGTTTCATGCATTTACACTGGTGCATCTGGATGAGCCGATGGTATCGTGGGGAGAGCGGATGCACTTTCTGGAAGAATTGGGATTTGATGTGGTAGACAGGGAAGCGACAACCGCCCAAAAACTTCCGGAAGCCATTGACCGATGGACGAAACTTGTAGAGAGCGGAAAAATGGATATTCCGGTAGATGGTCTGGTGATCTGTTATGATGATACGGATTATGCGGCATCGGGAAGCGTGACCGGGCATCATGCGACACGCGCCGGTTTTGCGTTTAAATGGCAGGATGAAGCCGTGGATACAAAACTAAAATATATCGAATGGTCGTGTGCGGTGTCTACGATTTCCCCGGTTGCCGTGTTTGAACCGGTGCAGATTGAGGGAACAACGGTATCGAGAGCATCTCTATGCAATATCAGCGAGATCGAGCGTCTGGGAATCGGAAAAGAGTGTACACTTTCCGTGATCAAAGCCAATAAGATCATTCCGAAATGTATTGCGGTAAAAGATGCTGTAGGTGCTCCGGAGATTCCATCCCAGTGTCCGGTGTGTCATGCACCGACAAAGGTTCATGTGAGTGAAAACAGTGGCACAAAGACCCTGCATTGTACCAATCCAGACTGTACAGCCAAAAATGTCAAGAAATTTACCCGTTTTGTCAGCAAGTGGGGGATGGATATCGACGGACTTTCCATTCAGACGATGCTCCGTTTTATGAATGCGGGATTTATTCATGAATTTGCGGATATTTTCCGTTTGAAAGAGCATTTCGGGGAGATCAGCCAGATGGAGGGCTTTGGTGAAAAATCTGTGGCAAATATGGAACAGTCCATTGAAAAAAGCCGGCAGGTACATCCGGTGAACTTTATATTTGCCCTGTGCATACCGCTGATCGGTGTGGATGCCGGGAAAAAAATTGTTGCCGCCATTGGTTTTGAAGGCTTTTTGCAACGTCTGCATCAGGGGGACGGGTTTGAGGATATTGAGGGGATCGGAGCGGAACGTTCCCGATCAATTGTAACCTGGTATCAGAATGAAAAAAACCACAGTGGGTTTGAGGATCTGCTTCATGAACTTTCGATAGAACATGTAGAAGTGCAGGATACTTCTTCCGGAAGCTGTGCGGGACTGAGTTTTGTGATCACCGGAGATGTGCATCACTATAAAAACAGGGATGAATTTAAGGCCTATGTAGAAAGCCAGGGCGGAAAAGTGACAGGAAGTGTCTCAAAAAAGACGGCATATCTTGTCAACAATGACGTGGAATCCGCATCATCTAAGAATCGTAAGGCAAAAGAACTGGGAATTCCGATTATTTCCGAAGATACATTTATAGAACAATTTGGTGGGAGGTAGAAAAAGTTATGCCAATCAGAACACAAAGTGATCTGCCTGCAAAGGAGATCCTCGAACAGGAAAATATTTTCGTAATGGATGAGTCCCGTGCGATGCATCAGGATATTCGTCCGATCAATATCGTGATTCTGAACCTGATGCCACTGAAAGAAGAGACGGAATTGCAGATTTTCCGGTCATTGTCAAACACCCCGTTACAGGTAGACGTATCGCTGCTTGCACCGGCATCCCATGCATCCACCCATACTTCAAAGAGCCACCTGAACAAGTTTTATCAGACGTTTCAGGAAATTAAGAACCAGTATTTTGACGGGCTGATCATTACCGGTGCACCGGTGGAACAGATGAAATATGAAGAAGTCGATTACTGGGATGAAGTGTGTGAGATTATGGAGTGGTCCAAAAAGCATGTGACATCCACCCTGCATTTGTGCTGGGGGGCGCAGGCTGCACTTTATTATCATTACGGAATCCAAAAATATGATCTAAAGCAGAAAATGTTCGGGGTATTCCGGCACCATGTAATGAATCGCAAGATTCCGATGGTACGCGGATTTGATGATTATTTTTATGCTCCACATTCCCGGCATACCGAGATCCGGGAGGAAGATATTTTAAAGCATGAAGAACTGACCATTCTGGCAAAATCAAAAGAGGCGGGGGTTTTTCTGGTAATCAATCAGGATGGCAGCCAGATTTTTGTGATGGGACACCCGGAATATGACCGGATGACATTAGACAGTGAATATAAGCGTGACAGGGAGAAGGGACTTGCGATCACGCTTCCGTGTAATTATTATCCGGATGATGATCCAACGCAGCGGCCGATGCTGCAGTGGCGGTCACATGGAAATATCCTTTATGCAAACTGGCTGAATTATTACGTTTACCAGCAGACACCGTATGAGTTTATCAATACCGATGAAATCATTGGGAAATAGGTGTTTGAGTTATAATAGGACCAAGTTAGATGAAACCCAGTAAAATCAAGGGGTTATGCCTAATTTAGTCCTTATTTTTATACCATTTTAGCGGTAAAGATAGGGCAGCGCTGCAATATTAAACCGAAAATCCAAGTCAGTATCACAGATGTCCACAATCAGTCTGAGAGTGAATCTGTGCGCTTAGATTAGGTACAATTTTATATCAAAAACATTTAGTGAGGACTAAATTAGCACTTGAGATGGAATACTCCATCAGCTGGTTTGGTCCTCTTTTTATTTGAGAGGAGTGGTCGAATGGGCAAGGTGTTAATTTGGTTCGTAATCATTATTAGTACAGTGGTTCTCTACTGTCTTATGAAAGTTAAGGC
>OHYE01000452.1_pt1 | contig 22810 bp, 8 predicted proteins | sample 1580141 | NCBI WGS metagenome assembly OHYE01 (sample SAMEA3882530, study PRJEB24775) | human gut metagenome | biome: human-associated habitat; feature: intestine environment; material: feces | place: Netherlands | collected 2009/2010 | reverse complement strand
TGCCCGTGCCAACACTTCTGGAGTCATGGCATTGATACACTCACCTTGCAAGGCCTGTACTGCCAAATCAACATCCAAAGGATCCAACTCATCCGAAGCAAGATAAGTCATTACGTTAAGGTAGGCCCCTGTTTGTGCCAACCCTCCTATCTGGTCTGCCAAAACTTTGGCTGTCCCCATCGGGAAGCAAAGTGCCACGGAATTCATGAACTCCGTAGTGGCCACTTTTAGAGCCTCTGCCTGTTCAACCACTGCGTCTGACAAATAATTGTCCCAAGTCATATCCTCAGCCACTTCCGCCGCCGTTTCCAAAGCCGCAATAAATGTTTTTTTTGCTGTAGGTTGAGCAAACAGAACCCCTTCATTCAATTGATTATTGAAATTATTTCCATTCTGCACCAATGGAGTCAAAAGTAAATAATTCGCAATCAATTTCTCGGCATCCGCGTTCATCTTATCCAAGTCATTTATGGCATAAGAAACGTCGTCCAAAGTCCCTTCCGTCAAGAAAAGATAATAACCCTCTTCCGGCTCCAAGGCAAAACCGTAGGACTCACTGTCGTCTATACCGTAGACCGTCAAGGAGTCGTGCAATACCACAGCCTTATCCAACCGGTCTTGTAAACGTCCCCGGTAAGCCCCAAGCACATCCTTTCCTGCAAAATAAAGACGGAAGTTATCGGCATACCAATTCTTACCATTACCACCTTGATGGTTATTCTCCGGATCGGATCCCCTTACACCTATATACAATTGGCCACCAACTACCACGACATCTTCCACCGTACTGGTCACATCTGTCTTAGAAAGAGCTTCATCATAAAGCATCCTATCACGGTTAAAATACACTGTATCGAAGTTTACACTGTCAGATGTCGCATACAGTACAATCTTATTCGGGTCACCGTCAGAATAAGTAGCAGCCGCCAACTGATACAAACCATCCGGCAATTTGACAGAGCCATCTCCAATTCCTATTTTCTGATAATAATGTACTCCTGTCACATCATTACCTTTATTACCAGACCAATTACCCGCATGCAATTCACCATCACCGTCAGTCACCGTACACCACTCTGTGTTGCCACGCGCATCATTACGACCAAGAATCCATCCCCCAGGCATTTGGTTCTTTACACCAGTATTATTGAAAATATTCGGGTTAGTAATAAAGCTCGTCAAATCCAATTTGTTCTCTTCTGTAACCGTAGCCAAGAATTCCGGTGTCAGTTTTTCTTGGATTTTCGCATTCAAAGCAGCCACATCCAAGATTGCATCGTCAAATGTCAATTCCACAGCATCCAAATCAGCCAACACTTTTTTATACTCATCCGTGTTCTCCAATCCGCCCAACCGGTCGGCCAAAGCCTTTGCTTTTCCTAAAGCGTATGACAATCCGGCCCAATTCCGAGCCGAAACCACCATTGCATTCAATTTTGTGGTACTTTCTTCTGCCCCAACAACCATATCAGCCATATTGGTCTCCGCAAGTTGTTTCTTAGCTTCCGAAATCTGTTGCTGCAAAGAAGTCTTTAAAGCTGTATTCAATGTGACTTCCCCATTCTCGACTTTTGCCCAATATGCTTCGGCCCCCTTCACGGCATTGTTCAAAGCCATGGTCAATGCACGTGCGGCATTAGCCGATTTCACAGTCTCTGATACAACTTGCAACGCCTCCGTGACATCGCCTGTGGTTCCAACATACTTGTCATATACGACCTGAAGCTCTGACTTTATAGCTTCAGCTCCAAGGTCATTAAAATCATTAATCAGATTCTGGAATGACCCCATCAACTCAGTAAAGGCTTCTTCTGCCGTTGCCTCTCCCAAATATGTTAAACGGAAATTGTCAAAAACGGCCCAATCATTTTTGATATGTGCATTTTTCTTCACACCGAGACGCAAAGTACCGTCCTGCACAATCACTTCCACCGTATTGCCGCCATAACGGCCATCCCCAAAGGCAATCGCAGCCTTATTGGCATCCGTGGGAACATCCTCCTCGCTCTCGGCTAAAAGAAGAGGGGATTCAATCAAACCTGCATACAACATGGCGTTCCGAACCGAACCGTCACCGCGATAAAAACCTTGGCAGGTCAAACGGTAACGCCCGTTACGGATACCGGTAAGTTCCTGGTAAATATCGAAATTGTCATTATTGGACGCTTCTGCACAATAAAAATGATTTCCAGAAGCTCCACTCGGAGAACTTAAACTAACCGTTCCGCCATTATGCACCTCTTTCCAATTGTGAGGTTCTGTGCGAACAAAACTGGCTCCCATGATATAGAACGTAGCATCCACCCCATTGTCTTTGGTAGCCTGATTGAGTCTTTGCTCACGTTGTGCTTTCGAAACGAACAACCATTGCGCATCGGTGGCACTTCCGTTACCGTCCAAATTTAACACCGTGCCTTCCCCGCCATAATAAAACCATTTGTTGGCATCCAAGTTCATCACATACTCATTAAGGCCATCATCCGGTGTGGGATCAGTGAAGGTATATTCAGCCGGGTTACCATTATCAATATATCCATCGCTGCCCAAGCCCCTGTTGTCACCGTTGCAACGGGTCACAATCTTGTATTTGCCATTCGACACGACTACCGTGCACAATAATCCCGGTTGTCCCAAGGAACCTTGTGTACCCCAGGTATTGGCTCCCAAAAGAAAACCGTCACCACTTTTGTTATAAAGGTAAAACTCACCACCTTCTGCTGGCAGAGCCTCACCCACCCAAGGATTTTCCTCCTGGGCAAAAGCCATGTTGGCTGCCGCCAATGCCATGGTCATCAAAGCCACCGGCAAGCGTTTGCCCAACCGGACAGAAAAAATTTTCGTCGCTCTTCTTTTCATGTTCATAAGTTTTAAGGTTCATTATTCTTATCGCATATCACAGCCGAACCTATTGACTGCAAAAGCGTTTTTTTATCCAACTGCTTTCAAAGGTAGACACTATATATTTAAAGGTATAGGACAAAAAATAACAAATGATTAGACATTTTATAACATAGCACAAAAACCATTGATTTTCAATACATACAAAACGTAAAAAAGCACCATCATTCTATCGTCCCATACTTATTCCGACACATAGACCTACATTATCTTCAGGCTCTTGCAACGACCTGAAGTCGTCACATAACGCAAAATCATCATGCCCTTCCGCGCCGGCAGATCCACACGGTTTGTACCCGGTACACAACGGACACTGCGCAACAAGCTGCCTTCAAGCATATAAATATTCAACAAGCCCTCTTCGTCCACACATACTTCCAGAGCACTTTTGCCACAACGGCCAACCTCCAACAACGGGATGCTTTCCTCATCTTCCAAAACGACATCCCTTACAGAAGAGCCGTCTTCCTTCTTCACTAAACGGAACGGGAATGAAGTACAAAGCCCTTGGTTCACCGATATAACAGACGATTCCGGAACAATTTCCCACAAACCACCAGACACAGACGAAGAACGTTCTATGGCATACAAGTCGTCCGAGCCGCATTTATGCCACAAATTAAAGGAATGCCGAGAATAATCGCTCGCCGAACTCAAACGCCCATCTTCTGATAAATGCTGTCCGCTGTTGGTACGGCTGATGAACATGTAACGCGAACCATAAGTAGAAGGAAGACGACGGATACGCCACAAATACTCTTCATCTGTATCCTCAGAATAGGTCATGAACTGCCCGTCCGTATTCCGCAGATAACGATTACCCGAAGCCTCTTGAATATAGTAGTTGTCTTCATCAGAAGGAGACAAAGCATTGGTCTCATATACAGGCACATCGAAATGGTACACCGTGCGAGCCTCTTTCCCTGTAGATGAAAAACGTTGGAACACCAAAGTAACACTAAAACTAGTGTCCATGGCTGATACATGCAGGGTATCATTCAGATCGGCCACCTGTACGCCCAAATCATCCAAATGGTAAGTCAACGTGTCGGCCTGGATGGTATCGTTGGCCACGGCCCATTTGTAAATGCGCGTTGAATTCACCGACTGGCTCAATATGGACGTAGGCTTAGCATAAAGGCTGAAAGAAGCCCCTTGCGGCAACACCAAGGATGTACCGGGATATTCTTCACCATTATAAATAATGAAAGGATCTATTTCGGAAACCTCCACGCGGAACACCTGCGACTTGAACACTCCCGACTTGTGTTCCATCGTCACACGGTAATAGGCACTGGAAGCCACACTGGCCAATTCAAAACGGTTGGTTGTCGCGTTGTTCAACTTCGACCAATTCTCCCCGTTCGTACTCTTTTCCCAACGCCATGACCTGACATGCCATCCACCGTAATCCATACCTAAAATCACGCTCTCGTTCTTCTTCACGTAAATCAAAGTGTCCTGGCTTTCCCGGTAAGCATATTTGCAATAAGGCGTGCAGTCACGCACGTATGCCTCGCCCGCCACCTGTATGGAAAACATCTGCGTACTTACCACTCCTGCCGAATTCGTATAACGTACACGGTACACGAAAGAGGTATCCATTTCCACCTCACGCTCGGCTGAAATACAAGAGGCATCATCATCCCACGCCCACTTACCGGTATCAGTCTCACCTTCCGGTAAAGCCACCTTCAGTGTCACTTTCGCCCCTCTCGGAACGGCATTCAACAAGGTACGGTCCAAAGCCTCACCGCCATACTCAATACTTCCTTTCAGAACGGTCGGTACAAGGGTTTCGTCTTCCAACGGATCCAAGGAACACATCAATGTTGTGAATCCCAAATGGTCGTATCCGCCACTGTTTCCGCCGTAAAATCCCCCACCGCCATCAATTCCATTCTCATGCATCATCATGATTTTATGCGAATAAGGCATATCCACGCCACGGATGTTCTCATAATAATTCACGATGCGTGGCCAACCACAACGATTTGTCCCGCGCCCACCGTATCCCATCTCCGGAAAAGTGCCATCGGAATTAGTGTAGGGAGAATTGGGCAAACCTTCCTCACCTGTATTATACGCCGCTACATATTCAAAACCGGTTGCGATACGGTCGTCCATATAGGCATAAAGATCATCACCTTGGTTCAAACCCGCCCCACACACATCTGCCGCCAAAACCACAGCCATGGAAGCGTGCCCTTGGTCACGGTTGGATTCCTGCATTTGGCCAAAATAACCGAAGGGGCCACGGTCGTCCTTATGGAGTTTCCATACCAGATTGCGAAGAGTCTCCGCATAACGGTGCTCCTCCATATACTTATAATACTCCATACCGGCATTATACACATAAATGTCGTCGCACAAAATACCCACACTGATTTCGCACAACACATTACACAACCCCCAATTCGACCAGTAATGGTCATCTGCACAGCCATGACGCTCCTGTAGGAAACCGAAACTCTGATCGCTGAACACCCTCAACATCCACTGCTGGTAACGTTTGAAATCCTCACGGTTCCACCCTTCATAGTCGCGCATTAATTCTCCAGCGTTGGCAAACTCGTATCCATAAAGCCCAGAGGCAAGACTGCCGTTGGAATTACCGGACACTTTCTTGCAGGTCCTGGCCCACGCATTCATGATTTCAACAGACTTTTCCGCATAGCGCTCATCTCCGGTAATCCTCCAAACCAATGCACACTGGTAAGCCGTAGCCGCATCATTCATGGCGGCTCCATAATTGTCACCTTCCGGTTCCCAGACATTCCATCCTCCACGGATAATCTTGACTGTGGGATTGGGTTTCCAATTCAAATCCACATGCTTGCTGGTCATCAACTTGTTGTAGGCCGCCGTCCAAGGTTCCTGCCCTGTGGCCAACTTTTCCTTCACCCTGTCGAAATCCGCCTGCGTGTGCAATATGCCGGGATGTATGAATCCCTGCGCCATCCCAGACAAAGACATACAGACAAACAGCAACGACAATACGCTCTTTTTGTTCATAGCATTCATTTTTTTAATACAACGATCCAAAATTATATGATTCATTCCATACAATATGGGACAAAAAATAACAAATGATTAGGCAATTTGTAACACCACATGTAAAACACTCATATCCATACATATAAGGATAAAAAAAGAAGTCATGTATCCCTTGAATCAATCTCAGCCGAATGAAAAATCATTTGGCTGAGATTGATTTTCCATTCGGCTGAGATTAAAATTCCGCTTGGCTCAGACTGAAAATCCACCCCATTCACAAAGGCGCTCATACGACAATAAAACAAGACATTTTCAAGTCTTAGGGTTTTTATTTACCTTTTTGTTCGCTTCACGGTACTGCGTAGGTGTCATGCCGAACTCTTCCTTAAAATAACGGTTGAAGTATTTGATGGTGTTAAACCCGACTTTATCCGCAATCTCCACCACATTGTACTGGCTGCCCACCAACAATTGGGCGGCACGTTTCAAACGGATGGACCGGATAAATTGGAGGGGTTTCATATTCAGAATGACAGTCAACTTCCGGTTCAGATGCGTCTTGCTCAAACCGAGGTCACTACTCAAATCTTCCAATGAATATTCCGAATCATCCATATTTTTTTCTACGAAAGCTACTGCTTTCTTTACGAATTCCTCATCCAAGGAAGTCGTAGTAATCTCACTCGGGGTTATTTCGATGTTCTTCTTAAACGTTTCCTTCCTTGTTTCTCGTTGTTCGATAAGTTTTTGCACGCGAACCTGCAACATCTCAAAATTAAAAGGTTTTGAGATATACGAATCGGCACCGGCTTTGTAACTCTCTATGCGTGCGTCATCCGACATTTTGGCCGTCAACAAAATGAAAGGAATATGCGATGTATGTATGTCGTTCTTCATCCGTTGACAAAAAGCTATGCCGTCCCGCTTGGGCATCATCAGGTCTGAAATGACGAGGTCGGGCCATTCCTCACGCACCATTTCCTCTCCTTCGGCACCGTCCCCCGCCTCTACCACATCGAAATCCGAGCTGAACTCATGGACCAAATAAGCCCTGAAATCCGCATTATCTTCTACTATCAACAGCTTTTTCCTCTCTCCGGATGGTTCACTGCCATCTTCTGCTGCCGATGGAACGGAAACACCAACTGTTTCCTTGTCCTCTCCATGCGCTATAGTTACTTTTTCGTCATGCTGTAAGTCTGTCGGCAAAAAAAACGTAAACACGCTGCCCTCTCCGGGCCGACTGTCCACAGTGATTTCTCCCCCATGCAAATCCACATACCCCTTGACCAAGTGTAAACCTATTCCGCTGCCCGACTGGCTCTTATGGCTACTCTCCACCTGATAGAAACGGGTAAATATACGCTCTTTGTCCTTCTCTTCCATGCCGCATCCTGTATCCCGGACTGACACTGCTACGTACTCACGACCGTTGCGAACCGAATTTTCCACCCGTACGGCAATTCGACCACCTGAGGGGGTAAATTTCACTGCGTTGGACAACAAATTGTTCACCACCTTATATACTTTATCATGGTCATAATTCATATACAGATGCCCAATCTTACTTTCAAAAGCCAACGTAACACCTTTTTCCTTCACCAATTCGCAGAACGCCTCAACCGCATCCCGAACAAACACGACAATATCCCCCATACTGACCGACAATCTTTCGCCTTGCATCTCCAATTTCCTGAAATCCAACAACTGGTTCACTAATTGGAGCAACTTTTCCGCATTACGGTAAATCACGACCAGCCTCTGTTTCAAATCCACGTCGCTCTGCTGTTTGATAAGCGATCCGAGCGGAGTCAGAATCAACGTGAGAGGCGTACGGAACTCATGGCTTATATTGGTGAAAAAACGCAATTTCATTTCTTCCAGATGTTCCTGTTGCCTCCTCGCATTTGCCCTACGTTCCTCCATCATCTTTTCCTTTTCCCGATGTACATATATCCTGGAAATCCAGTAAACCATCCCGACTACCATGAGAACATATACCGCCATGGCATAATACGTAGCCCAAAAAGGAGGATGCACAACAATAGAAAGTCGGGCCGGCTCCTTGCTCCAAACTTTGTCCCCATTGGCCGCATACACCTCAAATTCATACTCACCGGGACGTAAACCTGTATACACCGCACGCCCCTGAGCAGTAGCATGAGACTCCACCCATCCCTCTTCATAATTTTTCAACCTATATTTATAATAGGTATGGTCTGGATTGGCGTAATTCAAACCTGAAAATTCTATGGAAATGAAATTCTCATCATAGCGCAGTTCAATCTTGTCCGTACGGTTCATGGGCGCCGACAAAATAACATGCCCCTCATACTCTTTCCCCACCCTAACGGGCGTGTTAAAAATACTAAGTCCCGTTAGAATAGGCTGGCTGGCAGCTTCTTCATATACCATGTGCCCGGGATTGAAATAATTAAACCCGTGCGCACCTCCGAAATAAAGCGTCCCGTTTTTTGCTTTCAGTGCCGCATGGTCATAAAACATTCCGCTTTGCAATCCATCCGCCACACCAAATGCCACCAAGGAAAAACAATAACCGCCTTTTTCTTCCTCACGAGGAATAATCTTACATATACCATTCAAAGTTGAAGCCCACACAACTCCGTCGTGGTCCTCCAAAATGGAGGAAACGGCATTGTTCGGCAATCCTTCAGCCGTTGTAAGTAAATAAAGACGTCCCGACTTTTTATCCCAAATACGGATACCATCCTCTGTAGCAAACCACTGCAAGCCACGCACATCAGTCAGCAAACCAAAATATTTGATGCCGGGCTTATAATATTTATCTTTACATATATCAGGAATCTGCACTTCATCTTTTCCGGCATCATAATAAAATAACCCGTTATCTCCCATTGCAGCAAAACAATCTTTTCCTATAGGACAAAGCGAATGAATCAGCTTAAAGTTCTTCAGCTCGGGATGTCGCTCATGCAACATAAATTCTATTGTTCCATCGTTTGGATTCAGCAAGCCGACCCCACCGTTCACACTGGTCCAATAATTCCCACGGGAATCTTCATACAATGCCCGCGACACATTCTGCGCCACCTCCTGCTCGGAACCGCCTCGGTTTCTTAAAAAATGCTTACACCACCCCCCCGAAAATTTGGTAAAAACCTTTTAAAAAAGTTCCCACCCATATATTTCCATGACGGTCACGGGAAAGCGACAAAACCAATTCGTTAATCTCATCTTTGAAAATCTGCTCCACCTTATGGGTTTCCGGATGAAAACGGAACAATCCCTTTCCGCTTCCCACCAAAATAGTCCCATCCTTATCCTCTAAAAAACATCGCACGGATTCGTTGGTAATATAAGAACTTCCCGGAGAAGTCTGTGCCAATTGGAATTTCTGCATGCTGGGATGATAGTAGCAAAGCCCCTGAAACAACGTACCAACCCAAAGCCCACCGCGCGAATCCGACATCACGGTATAAATATCATTATGGAGCATCCCTCCGTTTGTCAAAGGCAAATCCGGCATCTCGGACACCGCAAACGTTCTCCCGTCCACATGCCGCAAGCCGCTCCGGGAAGTCCCCGCCCAAATATCCCCGTTACGATCCATATCCATACAAGTAAAGAAGTTAGATATACCAAAGATACTGGTCACATCTCTCCATTCCCGAAGTGTCCGGTTATAAAAACAAATACCATTGTTGTACATCAACCATAGATTACCCACCGAATCAGGATGCAGATAAAGCCGGTCAGTATATTCATTAATAATACCCTCAAAACGGGAATCCTGAAAAAGAAAATCGGAAGAAGTATAATCCCAACACCGAATCAAGCCGCTACTATACACAATCCAGCAGAAATTCTTATATTGAGCTAGTTCCAAAGGAACGCCGTATCTCTGCGTAAATTCACTGTCCCCGCGGTCTATCACTTGTTTTTTATGTTTGCCGACATCGTAAAAAGAAAAAGTATTATCCTCTGTCAGGAACCAATAATTCTTGGCATCATCGATAAAAAGGTTTTTCAACCTTTTATCAATCCCCATAGTCTCCAACTCCCCTTGAATATCATAATTGAAAGCATTTGTCTTTAAATCTAAAAGCAACAAATAACGTAGTTCCTTCATCCACACTCGGTCTTTTCCGTCATAATACTCTTTCGGCGGACGGGAGTATGTCCACACATATTTCCGGTCTTTGTCATAAGGAAAATACTCAAAAGATGCGCCATCGTAAATGTTCAATATAGAGGCAGTCCTTATTCCGACACGCCCATCCGGAACCATACTCAGTCCACGAATCTGATTATCGGACAATCCGTCTGGCACATCAATCAAACGAAATTTATACTGTTCTACAGACTTGCACGGAAATACAAGACAAACAAAAGAAATTAATGCCCAAAACATTTTCGCCATGTTCTTCATAATCTTTCCACGTTCTTTATGCGACGTTATTTTTCGTTAGTATTAATACATGCAAATATACTTCAAAAGAAAGGCTTAGTATATCAAAAAAAAAGAAAAAAGAATCCCCATTAGAAAAAATGAGGATTCAAGACTTCTAAAAACATTCCTACCTTTAATCTATCGAGATGTGATCTAAAACCACGTAATTCCCCCCTTTACCTTCACGGAAACTTCCGATCATCCCTACATAAATTTCCACAGGCATATCCATTCGGGTAGAATGCACATAAAACCAATTCACTCCATCAGTCGACTCATAAGCATAAAACACTCTTCCCACACGAACCAATTTAAACCAGGCAGGTACCCAAGTATATGTGTTCCCAATAGCAAAATGTCTTTTCTTCTCGCCTTTTACAGACCATCCCATTCGCGCAAACCGTCGACCAAAGTGGCCAAGCGTCATCGTCACAGCATTTCCTCCACCGGCCAACGTTTCCTTCGCCATCAACCCACATTCACTCACATTGCCCTTTATCGCGTTGACACGGCAAGAAAAAGAAAAATCACCTTTGATTTTCCGATATATAAACGGAGTATTTTCCACCCCGTTTCCCATAAAGCCCTCACGACACTCCAAACGAAAAGTCCCTTCCTGCACATCGGCATAGGCAACCTTTCCGCCCACAACATCCCCGATTTCACCGTAAGCCCATTCTTGCGGCCATTCCCCCTCCGAAATGGCAGTAGCCCTCACGCACTCCGAAAAACGGCTCGTTCCGGTCTTATTCACCGCCGCCACCCGATACTCATACGTTTTACCTTCTTCTATATGGGTATCGATAAACCAATTGGTCACCTTTTCTTTGTATACAGCTATATCTTTGAATTCACTCCGTCCTGCCTCCGAACGTTGAACGATATAACCATTAGCAAAATATCCGGCTGACGGTTCCCAATCCACTCTGATCTGCCCGATAGAAATTTCGGTTCTCAGTCCGACAGGTACTTCCGGAGTAGGCAAAAGAGGATAATTGGAAGGACGCAATGAAAAGGTCAATGACCCATAGCCGAAATGATCCTTACTACCATGTTCCGGACGCAACAGCTCGGCCATCCGTTTAGAATAAGGAGCTGGTATACCTTTCAACACTTCGTAATGGTTGTATATCATCTCCCAGACCGGACGGTCTTCCAATCGCCCAAGCCCGTTTATGGAAGGCCAACGGTTATTCAAACCTTGGCTATTATTATAATAAGTAAAAGGAACACCACGCATCTGATTATGACGGGCCACGTATTCTGCTCCCGCTAATAAACGGTTATGGTCGTAAGCAAACAGATCATCCCCCTGATTCCAAGCTATCTGACAAAATGTACCCAAAAAACCTACCCCTAACATTGCATGTTCCTGGTCGCGGCCGCTTTCCTGCCATTGACCGAGTACTGTACCATCTTCCATTCGGTGCAGGTAAGGCACCGCGTTTCCTATACTTCCATTACCCAAACGATAAATATCCGGACGGTCACATAACACACCGATAGCGACCAAGGCCACCATATTACATGCATCCCAGTTTGTCCAACAATAATCCACATTACCACCTCCATGAGTTTGAAGAAACTCATGGCTCACGGGGTACAAATACTCCACCATCATGTCCTTGAAGCGTTCAAAATCGTCCTTTTTCCACAAAGGACAAACCCTCAACACCTCGGCAGCCATGGCAAACTCGCTGATGGGTATGCCTAATAAACCCTGGTCTTGCCTTGCTTTCGGAATCTGGTTCACAGTTTCCGACCAGGCATTACAAATATTAACGGCACAACGTGCGTATGCCTCATCACCGGATACATACCAACGGATAGCATTCAAATAGGCGGCATGGGCATCTGCCGAAGCCTTTTGACGGCTGTTGCCCATATTCATCATAGGCCGAGGCTCAAACGTAGATTGTGCCCATGGGTCTTTTTGCAATTCAACCCAACTTTCTGCCCAAGGATGCTGTCCTTGAGCTACCATCATTTTCATCCGTTCTAAGTCGGCAAGGGTATGCAACCCACCCGGATGGACAAATTTGCGTCCTACCGCCCCTTCGTTAAACAAAAGGGTTCCAAAACCGGGTTGGTCCCGATCGTACCCTTCCGGCCTGAGTTGCTCCAACACCTGCTTCGTGAACGGCATGGGCAACCCCATCCGGTTCACATAATGATTGTAAGCGATTTCGAACACATACATATATCTTCCACGGGCCTTATCCGACACTTCATTCCAATCGCAATACTTTCCTGTAATGTCCGTCCACTTCACAAAAGGAACATCATAACCCAAATTATAACGCGCCACATACTCGTAACCTTTCAACAAACGGTTGTTTTTAGCGGAATATAAATCATCTCCTTGTTGCCAAGCCAATTCACAAACAGTAGCCATAGCCCCGATTCCCAACATACAATGGCTTTGGTCACGACCACTTTCTTGTATCTGTCCGGTCTCCCCGTCGATATAATGAGCCAATGTCCCGTTGTCACGTCCGTCAAGGTAGAAAGCGCGTGCCTTTTCATACATATTCCGGTCATCCAAATGGATAGCGGCAGCCATATAAGTCTTGGTCACGATAGTCCCCCAATTTCCGTTCGTATAAGGATTACGATCATAAAAAGTATCCAGCACGGGAAGAAATATCTTCGTAAACATGCGCAAAGCATCCTTATAATCATCCTCCGGCATCTTACGCCAGGTATGTTTCAACAATTCCAAGGCATATACGATTTTAAAGCCTTCCAACCCAGCCAACAGCGGTGCGTCATTCGTGTCGGGAATACGTTTTAGCACACGGGCATAGGCAGCCAACACTTCGGCCGACTTACGGGCATGAGCCTCATTCCCCGTAATACCCCACATCAGAGCATTCAAATAAACCGCACTGAAATCCCGTTCCATCTTCGATTTCGTATAAGCAAACTTCCCGTCACGCGAAATGGTGTCGAACGGTCCTTCCATCTTATAATCAGCTTGTGCACAAGGATGTTTCTCCAATAAAAGATAAGAAGCATAAGCATCCTCATTTTTTTCCTTCACCAACGCCCGAATTTGCTTCATCCGCTCTTTCGTATGCAATACGCCCGGATGGATAAAATTACGGGAAAGTACCGGACACATCACCAACAGGCATCCCAACCAGACACACAACCGTTTCACCGCAGAAGTTCTACATTTCATGGCATTTTATTTTGTGTTAAATTTATCACTAAATGCAAAGATAGGCATTTTATATATATCCTTTACACTATTCAGGTATCCCGATATAGAACATCCTACTCTTTCGTTTCCACAAACTGCACGTTTTCTACATGTGGACCCACATAAATCCGGCACATGTCTCCGGTGTTATACCATCCGGGCTTACCGGACATGTCGTCCGTTATCAACTGCCCGTTGACGCGGAGGTTCTCGAAACGGATGTCTTTTATCTTCCGTTCCTCGTTATATCCCTCAATCACCGAGACCTCCGCACGGTCTCCGGTATAGGAAATATCCTTGAATAGCACATTCTCTATACCGCGTCCCGGTGCCGTACAATACTTCTTATTATAGAAGATACGCAGGTTGACCAACTGCCCCTGCCGGAAATCCTCCACACGGATATTTTCGAAACGGACGTTACGAATCAAGTTGTTATCTCCTGCATTGATAGCCATACATCCCTGATAATTCAACTGTTTTTCTTTATGGTCCAGGATGTCTATATTGACATAGTTCAAGTCTTCCAGTATTTCCTGTTCTTTCGAGTTACCGTGAATGCCGATAAATATCGGATGAGCCACATCCGCCCACAAGGTAGAATTCTGCATCGTGATGTTCCTGCAACCGCCTTCGAATCCCAGACGTGTGCCGTACACCGTCGTACAATCGTCCGAATTACGGCAGAACACGCCATCGAACAACACATTATTGCTGGCAAAGACATTCATCCCGTCTCCCCATCCGTAATAGCTGATGCTCTTTACGTTGCGGATCGTCACACCATCCGAGCCCCCCGTAGCGCACTGGGTCGTGACAACGCCTTCTACCAGTACGTTACGGGAGTTGGCTATACGGATGCCTCCTTTTACCTTATAATCAATAATACCTCTTCCTCTCAAATTCACATCGTGTACGCCTTCCATAATGACACGCCCGGCCAATACAGCTCCACCGGCCAGATAGACGGTCTTTCCCGAAGGAACTTTCAGTTCCCCGTTCTCCGGCGTATGCAAGCCCGGGCCATAATATAATACATCCGAGTCGTTTTTATCCGGTACATCCGTCTCCAACGGATTGGCAAACAAATGCAAGTTGTGGAAAATATCCCCGTTCACTTCCACCGAAACATTGCAGGGACGCGTCAATTCGAAACAAACGGCATTCCCCTCCACCCTGCACGGTATGTCGTAAGAAAGCGGACGGACACGAGCCGTGTTCACCTTACCTTTATTATATACGGCTCTCACGTCAACCTTTCCGGAAAAGTCGAAAATGGCCATCGAAGCGTCCTCCACGCAGTGTTTGGTATCCCTCACCTCATCCACTTTCACCAAGTAGGACGGCAAGGTTTTCCATTCTCCCCCGTCTTGACGTACCTGTACCGTAAAATCATCATTCAAATCCACACCCTCAGGGGCCGGATAAGTCACCAAAGAAGACGAGGCCGCACAAACCGCGCGTCCCGTCCCAACCAATAGCATAAGCAAAAGCCAGTGTTTTATTTTCATCTCGATTTCATTATTGAATTCCGAATGCAAAAATAATGCAACCGAAAAGAATAGAATGGGACAAATTGAAACAAAAATAGGGCTTAAAATCCCCAAATGGAGATTTAAGCCCTTAGATTGTCATAAAAAACGTCCCTTACGACATTCTATCAATGAAACCATCCCACGAAACCTCCCCCGGCACGCAAGTGGACTTTCAATGTTTCTTTTTTAGACACTTTCCTATCTTCACGCGCAACGGAAGCCAAAATCTTATCATCATCATGCAGCAAGACTGCATCCATACTCTTTTTCAAGAAATCCAAAGGTATCTCAATTTCCCGTTCCTTATCTCCATTCATCACTCCTACCCACCAATCATTCCCTTTACGGCGGGCATAAGCCACGACTTCGCCCATCTCTGTACAGGATAACACTCGGGTCTCGTCCCAAACCGTCGGCACTGCTTTAAGCAAATCCAAGAAAGAACTTTCCAAATAATAAGAATAATGATCGGAAAAATGAGTAATGGGCGAAAGAAAAACAATAGACTGGGCAAACTCATGTGTCCAAGTATAACCTCCAGTCTCTATTTCACGCGGGGTCAACGTCACGGGAGTCACATCCGCAGCTCCGGCCATCAAACGTGTGAACGGCAAAGCCACATAGTGAGATTGAGGCAATACACGCCCGTATCGTAAAATATGCCACTCGTTTCCTCGAACGGCTTCCCGCGTAACATCGTTCGGATAAGTACGGGAAAGCCCTGTAGGTTTTACGCTTCCATGAAAATTCAACAACAGTCCCAATTCCGCACAATCCTGCATGGCTCCCATATACCATTGCATGATTTCTGCCGTGGCCGCCGGAATGAAGTCAATTTTAATGCCTGAAGCTCCCACTGCTTTTATTTTCTCCAAATAAGCCCTGCGCGGACCCGCCGTACGCATTTCATTAGAGTTGACCCAAACAATGGATTTTACTCCCACACTACGCCCGTATGCTATGACTTCCTCCAACAGTTCCCATTGGTCTTTCCCGTCTTTACGCCAATTTCGCCAACCGTCATCTATCAGATAATATTCCCATGTAAGTTTGGCGGCGGCATCGAACCATTCCTTTTGTTCCTCATATCTCGGTGCTCCCACACTCCACCATTGCCACAGACATCTTCCGGGTTGCACCCATGAGAAATCACGCCCTTCTTCCGGAGAAGGGCACAAGTTCGTCAACATATCCGAGTTGACCAAAGCTGTCAAATCCCCGGCTATTATCACACACCTCCAAGGAGAAACATCCTTTCCCTTATACCTTCCGGCCAAAATCTTTTCCGACTCATCGGGCAAGCGCCGGATATCCCATCCTTTTTCCGAAGCGGGGAAACCAGCCTGAAACGTATTCCCCGAACGGGTAAAGGCCATGTCTGGAAAAGATTCGCAATCAGCCTCGGTAAGTGTCACGTAACAGTTGCCCAAATCGACTGTAAGCGGACCTCCCACATATCCTTTATCCGGCATGGCCTCCAACGCCGTGACATGCACATATCCTTCATAACCTGGCTCATATTCAGCCCACGCCACCTTCTTTACCCTCTGTGGCAGGGCCCAAGCTGTCCTTTCATTTCCTATATGTTTCGCGCCTTCTGGCAAAATGTAACGTATGGCAACTCCGTCATTATACACTCGCACCACCAAGCCGAAACGCACCCCGGAAGCCTGCATCGGCAATACCGCCTCTACCCCTCTCCCCGATGCTTCGGCATGATTCCCGAATATAGGATATTTTTCTTGTATTTTTTCTATTTCCGGCTCAGCCACCAACGACGCACCTTTTCCCAAGTCATGCCCGTCTACGGTTATTCCCAACGGAGATTTCTGCAAAACATCCACCTTCCCCCGCTTGACGGAATAAAGGAGCCGGCCTCCGTCCTCTTCCACACAAACTTCTATGTTTTTATCGGGACTGCCCAACCGTAACAAGTCCCCACGGCTTCCGGCCGCATGCACCGACATCGAAAACAACGACCACAGAAGCCCGGCACTTATAAACAAGTGATTTTTCATATCTGTCTTCTCTTAAAACAAAAACACAAGTCCACACCTATTACTTCACTACAGCTACAAATCCGCCCCGCGGCAGACATGTTACTTGCACAACTTTTCCGTTCTCCGGCAAAGACACACTCTCTTCCGTCACGAAACTCTTGCCGTCGCTCCCGTCTTTGAACCATGTTACCTTACAGCTTTTCTCCAAGCCCAAGTTTTCCAACGGCACGCCAATCACACGGGGTTCATCCGTTCCGTTAATCCCCGCTATGTACCATACATCCCCCTTACGGCGTGCCATGACGACTTCCGTCCCGGGATAACCGGCCAAAAGCTTCGTATCATCCCACGCCGTAGGCAACGCCGACAAGAATTGTTTTACCTGCTCCGGCAAACCGTAATATACCGACGGCCTGTCGGGCATGTGCTGCAAAGCCGATTCGAAAATCACAGGCAATGCCAACTCATGGGCATACGTTGTAATATGCGGATGCTGGGAATCGGAGAAAGTTCCGGGAGTATAATCCATCGGCCCCACTACATTCCTCGTAAAAGGCAAGGTTGCATTATGTGCCGCAGCCTGATTGGTCAGCACGCCGTTATTGTTATACCACTCTGCCCCGTAAACGGCTTCCACTGACATCAAATTAGGATAAGTCCGCTGCCATCCCCTCGGAATAGTCGCACCATGGAAATTCACCATCAAATTATACTTAGCCGCATCCTCCAACAAGTCGATGTAATAATCCATAGAAGAAATGCTGTCTCCTAAAAAGAAGTCCACTTTTATACCGAAAACGCCTAACTTGTTCAACCATTCGAATTCTTTCGCACGGTCTTCCGGCTTATTCAGACGATACAAAGGAGTTGGGCCTAACCAGTTTGTGCTTGAGTTGTACCACAACAAAGGTTTCACGCCACGCTCGTGTGCATACTTCACGGCATCTTCCAAGTTTCCGCCGTTGCCCATCTGATCCCATTCCCAATCTATCAGACTGTAAGGCCACTTCATTTCGGCCGCCAAATCAAAATATTCTTTCAGAAGCTGATAATCTCTCGTTCCGTGATTGTACGCCCAATATATCCACGAAGCCGAACCGGATTTGATCCACGATGTATCTTCCACCGTTGAAGGGTCGGAGACATCGGTCACCAACGTAGATTCCACGACGTCCGACAACGTCCCTATGATAAGCACCCTCCAAGGCGACTCCCAAGTCTCTCCCATGGGCTGCTGCTTGTCGAACAGACGCACACGGTAAAGGTCGGCACTGTCGGCATTACACAAGAAAGAGCCTCCATGTCCCCTCCGGATATTCGCCTCCGTCATCAACATAAATACGGAATCCCGTAATTCCACAAGTCCGGGATAGCCCCAAAGATTCGCATCCGGCTGCCCTTCCAACCTGCCATTAGTGGACAAAGGATAAAAACCTTCATATCCCAACGTATACTGCTGCATCCAACGTTTCACCCCATGGGGAACATCGTATGCCGTATGTTCATCCACGACAAACTCTTCCGACGCAACAGACTTCACCCCGTATTTAAAGGCCACACCGTCATCATACGCCCTGATGGTCACGTCCAATATGTTGCCGTCCTCATTCTCAAAAGAATAAACCCTTTCAGTCCCATGGTTCACGCAATGACTGCGTTTTCCGGTAAGCATCCGGTAATCATCCGATATCGGCTTCGCCTCCGATACGCTTTTAAATTTCAAGTTGCCGGCATATTTCTGCCGGTTCGTTTCCACTCCCAAATTGACCAATGGCAACGCACGCTCCCCGTTATAATACACCGCGAAAGACACATCGCCATACTCGCCCTTGTCAAGTTCTGTCATGCCCACAACCAAGTGCCTGTCCGGAGAAACCACTTCCTGTTCTTCTACTCCACTACAGGAAGGAAGCCCCACGGCCAGTCCCAAGCACCACACCCATTTCAAAACTCCTGTCTTCATTCTTTTTCTTTTTTAATTATTTCACATTAAAATACATACTATATTCAGATCACAGTTGCGCAGCCCCTCAATAATTCCGTATCGTAGCATATACCCCATAGGATTCCTTGTCCACATCAAACAAGGGGCGAAGCCGAAACTCGCGTTCTCCGTTCTTCAGGACAAAACGTCCGGACTCACTATCCGCAAACGACAATCCTGCAAGTATCTCATCTTTGTTGCCTTTCAATATCACCTCGTCACGGGTCTCGAAAGCCAACAGCATCGGGCCATAAAACACAGCCAACATATTTTCCTTATCCGGCATGGACTGCAAACGGAATGCGTAACGAAACTCTATCCGTACCCTGTCACCATCTGCCCAACGCCTTGAAAGCTTCAGGAAGGAAGACGGACGTACCGGCATTTCCTGCTTCTCGCCGTTCACATATACCACTGCACCATCCGTCCAGGCGGGTATGAACAAATTCAACACGAAATCCACCGGACGGCGCACCGACACGGTGAAATCCACTATCGGTTCCACCGGAAATCCCCCGGCTTGTTCCAAACCGACCTTTTTATCAGCCCAATGCACTTTGGAAGGCACGTATAAATTCACATACACGGCCGAGTCGTCATGATAATAAATGCCGTTGTTCAATTTGGCAAACGCTTCGGCACAAGACCCGCTGCAACACTTGAAGTCGTTGTCCGCCATGTACGCCTTATGACGAGGTGACCCCAACGGCAAATGGTAAACATAAGCTCCCGTGGAACGGCTCTGCACGGGAAGCACCGCATTATAGAACATGTTCATGTAAACATCCGCATAACATGGATTACCCGTCCACGAAAAAAGACTGGCATTCAACCGCTGCATGTTATGGGTCACGCAACTCTCCGCAATGCCTTTGGTCAAAGTATTGCACAGATGGCAAGGTTCGCCCCAATGCTCTGCCGTCAACGAAGTCTCGGTCGTGACGTTCGGGCGCGGACCGCTGCTTGTGCCGTTGACATACGCATGGGAATGCATAAGCATATTCCAAAAGTTCGCAACGGACTTCCCGTAACATTCCTCCCCCGTGGACTCATACCGCCGGGCAAAACCGTTCACCAAAGCAATGTGCGTATTGGCATGCAATCCGGAAAGAATGTCCTCGTTCCGCACCAAGGGTTCCAAAAACCATGAGGGGTCAAATAAGGAAGCCAGTTCCAAATACCGGGGTTTTCCGGATACACAGTAAAGTTGGTACAACACTTCGTTCATGCCCCCCATCTCATTCTGGGGATTGGCATCTGCCGTGTACATCATGCGTGCGACAGTCGCCGGATCCAGTTTCGACATGCGCCTGTCCACATAACCGGCCAAGCCCTCCACCATGGCGTATGCCTTTTCATTGCCGGTGCGGAGATACACGTCCAACAGTCCCTGCATGATTTTGTGAAGCGTATAATACGGTGCCCACACACCTGTAAAACGCGTCTCCAACACCTCTATGTCCGTTTCGGGAAAAGCGCTTAAATAACCGTTTCCGTGTGCTTGCTGGCAGGCATACATGCCCTCGACGACCTTCTCCAAGTTCCGTGCCAACCCGGCGTCTTCATATCTCTCCACCAAGGCTGATACAGCCGAAAGATAATGTCCCACGAAATGTCCCCGCAAGCCTACGCCGGGCGACTCCCAGCCTTCCAAGGGCTTTGCCACGGAAGACAAGCCTGCGTTCACCCTGAAATTATGCAATAACCTGTCCGGTTCCAACGACCTAAGGAAAGCGGTATTCAGGTCTTCCCGCTGCTTAACCCACGAAGAAGCCAATTCCACGTCATGGCTTGGAAACGGCAACAACATCTCCGTCGCAGAAGGGCTGACGGCCATCTTGCCGCCTGCTTCCATCCGAACGGCTACCCAAAGGAAAAGTATAAACCAATAATGTGCCTTCATACACCCGTATCATTTATTCCTACTGCAAAGATACGCCCTTTCCACCCATCATAATAGGACAAAACCACCAAAAAGATAGGATAAAAAACTTTTTTATCACGATTCTCTTTCCATGCCATGCAAAAACAACTTGGCGTGACATTTCCATCCCTCCGTACGCATTGGCTTTCGCAAAGGCGAGAGAGCCCCCGGAAAACTACCTTTCACCCAACACGAACAAACGAATATAGACATTCTTTTTGAACAGCAGCACCAAACGGTAACAAACCACCAGTTCGACCAAGGCCAGACATGGCGGCAGGACAAACGTCCAAATCATGGGTACATAAAATCCCAGACTGTTGAACAGGTATTCCAACAAAAAAGTCTGCAACCAATAAATGCCCAAAGTAGACCGTCCTATGCCATTCAATGCCGTTGCGATTCCTTTACCCTCAATAAGGCGGTAAACGTAGGGAGACAACAGGAAAAACGACATGCTGCCTGCAATGCCTATCGCCAGACGATAGAGCACCACAGAAAGGTTCTGCACGTCCCACGTGAACGTCCCCCAGTCCAACACCTGAGTGGGAACCATATACACCGTAAGCCTCCCGGACCAAAATGGCAGCATAACACCAAAAGCCACAAGGGAAATCCCTAAAAACCATTTGCGGTGGCGGTCCAAAAGGGATTGATTCAGCTTACAAGCATATCCCACCCAAAACATGGGAAGCATAAAGTTGAAGTTCGCCACGCCGCCATAGGGCAAAATGCCGGACAACACGACAGTCACGAGGGCTGCCAGCCAAACATTCCGGAACAAGCGGATGGACAAGAATCCCACCAAATAACACAAAAACACACATTTCAAGAACCACACCGTGTTCATAAACCCCATCCAATCGGGAGTGAACAGGGCCGGCCACGGGTTATGCCCCATGACGGACACCGCCGTCCACACTATGACAAAAGCCGTCACCGAGGGCAAGAGCAACTGCACGAACTTCTTTTTCAACAGTTCTCCAAAAGTGAGCTTCAACGAAGAACCGAAGAAATAACCGCACAGCAACATGAACAGCGGCATGTGGTAAGTATAAATAAAACTCCAAATAGGGTTATCCCAATAGTCATTCCCCGTGAGTTGTTCCACAGAATGCCCCAACAAGACACTGCCAATGGCAAAAAACTTCAAGAAATCAAGATAAGGGATGCGGGCTTTCGAAGTTTCCATCAGAATGATATGATTAATGTTTTGAATAATTGCTTTCCACGATACCATTCACCTCACAAACGGCATTCCGTAGCAGTCCCGTCGTAACGGACTTCCACGCCCGCCCCTTCACGGAACACCTCGTCCGCACTGCCGCCCAAGACCACGCGGAACTTGCGGGACTCCTCCATACTGGGAAACGAACCTTCGCGCTGCCCGACGGACAATACACCCCGGCTATCGTCCCATTCCATCCGGACGGTCGAGAAACGCCCCTGTTCGTAACCGTAATTGTCGCCTTCGTCCTCATACAGGGTGAAAACGGCATCCCGTCCGGGATAGACCACGATGGTAAGTTCTTTTCCCGGCAACTCTTCCGTATGCTGCACAACCGGCCCCATCGGAACGATGGACCCCTGGCGCACGAACAAGGGAATCTTGTCGATTGGCGCATCCGCCTTGACATCCCGGCCGCCCCGATACTTCTTCTCGCTCCAGAAATCCACCCAGTCCGCACCCTTCGGCAAATATACAGCCCGAGCCTTTTCCACACCCTGCAAAGCCACGGAACCTTTGTCATAGTACATCGGACGGGTCACGGGACACACCAGAAAAGCCGGACCGAACATGAATTCGTCCTTGATGTCGTGCACACGGGCGTCGT
>OHYE01000433.1_pt1 | contig 23162 bp, 20 predicted proteins | sample 1580141 | NCBI WGS metagenome assembly OHYE01 (sample SAMEA3882530, study PRJEB24775) | human gut metagenome | biome: human-associated habitat; feature: intestine environment; material: feces | place: Netherlands | collected 2009/2010 | reverse complement strand
CGAGCCACATCCATCGTTTGCAGCAGATCTGCGATGCCGCCCGCAAGTGCGGCCGTAAGGTCGTTGTGACCGGTCGCTCCATGCTCACGAACACCCGCGTGGCGCGTGAGCTGGGCTACCTCAACATCGACGATGCCGATATCATCGATGCCTTCGATATCGATAACCTGCCCGACGACAAGATCGTCGTTATGTGCACCGGTTCGCAGGGCGAGCCGCTGTCGGCCCTGTCCCGCATGGCCAACGGAGAGCACAAGACGCTCTCCATCCACGAGGGCGATACCGTTATCCTCTCGGCAACTCCTGTTCCCGGCAATGAGAAAGCCGTCCAGCAGGTCGTCAACAGCCTGGCCAAGCTCGGTTGCGACGTGTGGGATAAGAACCGCGCTCTTGTCCACGTCTCGGGCCACGGTAGCCAGGAGGAGCTCAAGCTCCTGATGGCCATGGCCAAGCCCACGTACTTTATGCCGGTTCACGGTGAAGCCGTGCATCTGCGCGCCCATGCCCAGCTGGCTCGCAAGATGGGCATCAAGGACGATCATATCTTTATCCTCGATAACGGCGACACGCTCGAGATGCGCGGCGGTATCGTCAAACGCGGTACGCCCGTCGAGTCCGGTGTCGTTTACGTCGACGGCCTGCGTATCGGCGATACCGACCCCATCGTCCTGCGCGATCGCCAGAAGCTCGCCAACGACGGCATGGTCACGGCCGTTGCTATCGTCTCGCTCAAGCACAAGAAGATCGAGGCCATCGAGTTCTCGGGCCGCGGCGTCTCGTTTGCCATCGACGACCAGTTCTCCGAGGATGCCTCCGCGTCCATTATGAAGACGATCGAGAAGGGCAAGTTTAGCTTTACGAGCAGCGGCTCCGATGCCATTCGCAAGGCCGTGCGCGATTCGCTCTCCAACTTTATTTGGAGCCGTACGCGCACCCGTCCGATGATCATCCCGGTCGTCATGGAGGTTTAGTTTGGCGCGCGGATCTGCACAAAACGCCAAAGGCAATAAGGCCAATAACCAACCGGCATCTGCTAAGGGTGCCGGTTCCCATCTGCGTGCCAATAAGGGCCACGAGGCCGACTTCGACGATTTTGAGCCCTTGGTCGAGCCCTCGGCCAACCGCGATATCGCCGGCGTGGTCATCGCCGTTTTGGCGATTGCGTCCTTCATTGCCGTGATTTCGCCGGCGACCGCACCCGTTACGGCTGCGGTTGCCGGTTTCTACCACCTGGGCTTTGGTCTGGGCGCCTACGTGCTGCCGATCGTCATTTTGCTGTTTGCCGCCACGCTCTTTTTAGGCGAGGACTCGCCGCTCAACGCGCGCTCTGTTGCGGGCGGCGCCGTGGTCTTTATCGCCGTCGTTTCCATTCTGTCGCTGATGGTGTCGGGTGCGAGCGACTCGTGCGACCTTATGTTCACGCCGCAAAACCTGTCCGCCGCGGGTGGCTACATCGGTGCGTTTATTGCGAGTGCACTGCAGAATGCCCTGGGTAAGCCTATCGCGATGGTGGTCTTGTTGGGTCTGGCCGTCGTGGGCCTGGTCATCATTGGCTTTTCGGTTGGCGGCGTGCTGCGCTCTGCTCGCGACCGTGCGGCCGATTTTGCCGAGCGCCGTCGTGCCGACGTCAACGCGAGCCCGTGGGGTGACGACGAAGCCCTGTCGGTGCCCGGCGTTGCCCGTCCGCACCTGAGCATTCTTCGTCAAAAGGGCTCCGATGCTGCCGTGACCACGGTCATGGGCAACGATGTGGACCCGGTTTTGGACGATGACGACGAGGACGAGGATCCGTTTGTCGACGTATCCGATGCCGTGGAGGCCGAGCGCGCTAAGACGACGCTGCTGCCGCGCCGTCATGTCAAGAAGGGCAAGGCCACGCCCAAGTTGAATACAAGCGAGCCCGACCCGTCTTGGTTCGATAGCGAGATTGAGCTTACCGAGGGCGATGACGAGGACGACGAGGCTCCGATTGAGTCCGCAAAGACAACTTTGCTGCCGCGTCGCCATGCCAAGCGCGAACAGGTAACCGGCCAGCTTTCGATGGAAGACGACCCCGATAAGATTGACGAGTCCGAGCCGCCGTTTGCCGTGAATCCTGTCTCGGCAGCACCTCAGATTCCCGACTTCTTGAAGCATCCCAAGGTTGCCGATGCGCCTGCCTCGAGTGCTGTCGGATCGGCTGCGGCTAGCGATGGGGGAGCGGACGGCGGCGCCGCAGATAACGAGGGCGAAGAAGAGGATGGCCTTAAGCTTCCGCCACTCGAAATCCTGCATGCCAACCCGCAGTCGGCTTCCTCCGCGTCTTCTGACAAGGAGCTGGAACAGACTGCCGAGTCTCTTCAGTCCACCTTGCTGGAGTTTGGTCGTAGTGCCCGCGTGGTCGGCTGGATCGCCGGCCCCACGGTGACGACCTTTAAGCTGCAACCTGGCGAGGGCGAGCGCGTGAGCAAGATTTCGAGCCTCGAGGACGATATCGCGCTTTCGCTCGCTGCCCAGTCGGTGCGTATCTTTGCCCCGATCCCCGGCACCTCGCTCGTGGGCATCGAGATTCCCAACCGCAAGCGCCAGAACGTCAACCTGGGCGACGTGCTACCCTATGTGAAGGGCGGTCCGCTCGAGCTCGCCATTGGCCGCGATTCCGAGGGTACGCCGGTCGTCGCCGACCTTGCCAAGATGCCTCACCTGCTGATTGCCGGTACCACGGGTTCCGGTAAGTCGGTCATGATCAACTCCATCATCACGACTCTGCTCATGCGCGCCCTTCCCGAGGACGTTCGCCTGATCATGGTCGACCCCAAGCGCGTTGAGCTCGCAGGCTATAACGGCCTGCCGCATCTCTATGTGCCCGTGGTGACCGAGCCCAAGCAGGCCGCGAGTGCTCTGCAATGGGCCGTGTCCGAGATGGAGCGTCGCCTGAAGGTCTTCGAACGCCTCAACGTGCGCAAGATCTCAACCTACAACGAAAAGCAGGCCGCCGGCGAGTTTGAGCATTACGACAACCCGCCGCAAAAGATGCCCTACTTGGTCATTATCATCGACGAGCTCTCGGACCTGATGATGGTCGCCGGTAAGGATGTCGAGGCCTCGATCGTACGTATTGCACAGCTGGGCCGTGCCGCCGGTATTCATCTTATCGTGGCCACGCAGCGCCCGAGCTCCAACGTGGTGACGGGCCTCATCAAGGCCAACATCACCAACCGCATCGCCTTTAACGTCGCCACGGGCATCGACTCGCGCGTCATCATCGACCAGATGGGTGCCGAAAAGCTCACCGGTTTGGGCGACATGCTGTTCTCCAAGGTCGACTGGGGCAAGCCCCGCCGTATCCAGGGCTGCTTTGTCTCGGACGACGAAATCAACGAAATTGTCGAGTTCGTTAAGTCGCAGAGCGAGCCCGACTACCACGAGGAGATCCTGTCTGCCGTGGCGCCCGCTTCCATGTCCATGGCGGGTGGCGGTGGCATTGTCCGCACCGGAGTCGCCGAGCCGCAAGACGATGATCCGCTCATTTGGGAAGCCGCCCATATTGTGGTGGAATCGCAGCTTGGCTCCACATCTGGCCTGCAACGTCGTCTGAAGGTTGGCTATGCGCGTGCCGGGCGTATTATGGACATGCTGGAAGAAAAGGGTGTCGTCGGCCCGCCCGACGGTTCCAAGCCGCGCGAGGTCCTGTTGGACGAGGAGGGGCTTGCCGCGCTGGAATCTGTCGACGCCGAGATGGCACGTGAAGATCGTGAGTTTGGAGGATTCTGATGGCTGCACGCTTTGGTGACATGCTGCTCGAGCAGCGTCGCCGAATGGGCCTTTCCATTCAGCAGGTCGCCAACACCATCAAAATCAGGCCGCAGATCATCGAGTTTTTCGAGACCGGTAACTTTGCTTCGATGCCGCCGCGCGGCTATGCGCAGGGCATGATTTCGAGCTATGCTCGCTTTTTGGGCCTCAATCCGCGCGAGGTCGTCAATGCCTACTTTGACGACCTGATGGCATACGAACGCGAGACGTCGCAGCAGGGCGGTCGTTTTCAGGACGCCGCCGGCTACGTCAATTCGCGTTCCTCGGTCGACAACGGGCGCTTCCTGATGGTCCAGGGCGGTCGTTCGACCCGCTATGGACAGCGTCCTCAGCAGGCCGGTTATATTACCGAGACGGGTTCGGGTGAGGAGATTCGCTCACAGCGTGACCGGTTCCGCAGTACGCCGATGCCCGAGGACCGTGCACTTCCCGCTGCCCGCGGCGTAGCGCGTGACCCTCGTGCCGGCTACGGCGACGGCGGCTATTCCGATCGCGATTACCGTGGTGCCTCCACCGGACGCTCTCGCGGTGGCTATGCGGATGCCGATACCACGCAGGTGACGCCGCGTCTTCGCTCTCAATCACAGCCGTATGGCCAGCGCTCTTCGGCTCCGCGTTCGGGCCAGCGTGGCTATCAAGGTCGCGGTGAACTTGCGCCCCGCTCGGGTCAGCGCAGCCTTCAGGGCCAGGGTGGCTATCGCGGCCGTTCCGATAGCAATCGTGGTCGTATGCCTCAGGGAGGCGGCCGCAGCAGTTCCAGTCGTGGACGCGGCGGATCACGTACTCCTCAAAACAACGGGCTCGATCCGCGTATCGTCTACGCCGGCATCGGTGCCGTTGCGCTGCTGTTGATTGTGCTCATCGTGGTGCTTCTGCGTGGCTGCGCAACTTCGGCGCCCGAGACCACGCCCGAGACGCCCACTGCCACCAAGACAACGACTAAGAAGTCTTCCAAGAAGACCGAAACGGTCGACGAGGACGAAGACACCGATGAGGCGACGGATGAGTCGACTGATTCGGACGCCACCAAGACGACGGCCAAGAAGGAAGAGAACGAGGTCACGAAGGTCAAAGTCTCCGTTGCCAAGGGAAAGACCGCGTGGATTGAGGTCAAGGTCGACGGCAAGTCGGTCTATGGCGCCCAGGCGACTGGCCCCTTTGAGCAGGAGTACACGCCCGAGTCCTCGATCGAGATCACCACGTCCAAGCCTTCCGATGTCACCGTTACCAAGAACGGTGAAAAGGTCCGTTACGATACCAAGACCTCGGGCGTGGCGCGTGTGACGATCACCGTTCCCAAGAAGGAGACGACTGATTCCGAGAATGGTGAGAGTTCTGATGGTGCCGACGCCACCGATGGTAACGATACCACCGACGGTACCGATGCCCAGTCCGCGGATGGCGCCGATACCGCAACTGACGGTCAGACGCCCACCGATTCTACCGACTATTCGTACGATAGCTACTAAGCCGCTCGTACGCGAAAGGAAACATCATGGCTAAAGATTCCAGCTTCGACGTCGTGTCCGAGGTCAACATGCAAGAGGTCGACAACGCCTTCCAGCAGACCACGCGCGAGATTTCCCAGCGCTATGACCTTAAGGATTCCGGCGCCACGATCGAGCTTTCGAAGGGCGACAAGCTCTTTACGATCAACGCCCCGGCCGACTTTGTCTCCAAACAGATTGTCGACGTGCTGAGCTCCAAGCTCATCAAGCGCGGCATCGACCTCAAGGCTGTCTCGTGGGATGCTCCGCAGGCGGCATCGGGCGGCACCGTGCGCGTGCTCGGCCATATCGTCGAGGGTATCGACCAGGCGACCGCCAAGAAGATCAACAAGGACATCAAGGATCAAAAGCTCAAGGTCAAGGTGACCATCGAGGCCGACAAGCTGCGTGTTTCCTCTGCTTCGAAGGACGCGTTGCAGACCGTGATCCAGTTCCTGCGCGACCAGGACTACGGCCAGCCGCTGCAGTTCACCAACTACCGCTAATATCAATCGAAAGGACTGCTCTCCAACATGGATACACCGTTGGGCTCCGTGCTCTACATCACCCTCGGGTGCGCTAAGAACGAGGTTGACACCGACCGCATGCGTTCTCTTTTGACCGCTGCGGGCTACGAGGAGGCATTCGACCCGCAGGATGCCGATATCGCCATCGTCAATACTTGCTCGTTCCTCGCCTCCGCAACGTCCGAGAGCATCGAGACCACGCTCGAGCTCGCCAACGAGGTTCAGGACGGCGTTCGTTCTTGCCCTATCGTCATGTGCGGCTGCGTGCCGTCGCGCTATGGCGATGACCTGCCTGACGAGCTGCCCGAGGTCGCTGCCTTTGTGAAGGCCGACGAGGAAGACGGCATCGTGGCGGTCATCGATGGCGTGCTGGGTGTCGAGCGCGAGATTGCAGCCTATATCCCGCAGGTCAAACGTACCGTCGAGGGTGCTGTCGCCTACGTCAAGATTTCCGATGGCTGCAACCGCTTCTGCAGCTTCTGCATGATTCCCTACATCCGCGGCCGCTATCATTCGCGCAATGCCGAGAGCATCATCTCCGAGGTGCGCGACCTGGTTGCCGGCGGTGTGCGCGAGATCGTGCTGATCGGCCAGGACACGGGCATCTGGGGTACCGACTTTGCCGACGAGGACGTCGCCGATGGCTCGCCGCGCAATCTGGCGCAGCTGCTGCGTGCCGTCGCCGAGGCCGTGCGCCCGCACAACGTCTGGGTCCGCGTGCTCTATCTGCAGCCCGAGGGCATGACTGACGAACTCATCGAGACGATTCGCGATACGCCCGAGGTGCTGCCCTATATCGATATCCCCGTGCAGCACTGCGACGCGCGCATTCTCAAGGCCATGCGTCGCTCCGGTTCGCGCCAGGAGCTCGAGGATCTGTTCCGCGACCTTCGCGAGCGCATCCCCGGCATCGTGATTCGTTCCACGGCCATGGTCGGCTTCCCGACCGAGACCGACGACGAGTTCCGCGACCTTATCGACTTTATGGATGCCGTCGGCTTTGACTACACGAGCGTCTTTGCCTACTCGCAGGAGGAGGGCAGCCTGGCCGCTAAGATGGAGGGTCAGGTCGACGAAGAGGTCAAGCTCGAGCGCGCCCAGGAGGCCATGGACCTGGCCGAGTCGCTCGGTTTTGCCGCCACTGCCGCACATGTGGGCGAGCGCGCCCAGGTGATCGTCGACGGTATCGAAGAGACCGAGGGCGGCGCCGAGCTGATCGGCCATGCCTGGTTCCAGGCGCCCGATTCCGATGGCGCGGTGCATCTGGACGCCAGCGAGGCGTCCGTGGGCGATATTCTGACCGTCGAGTTTACCGATAGCTTCTGCTATGAGCTTATCGGTCATGTTGTGGAGTAGGAGAGCGTCGTGGCAAACGAGAGCAATAAGGAACTGACGAGTGTCTGGACGCCCGCCAACATCGTGACGTGCGTTCGCATCGTCTTTATCCCGGTGTTCATGATCGTCTCGGCCCTGTCTCACACGAGTGTTGCCGGTACGGATTGGAGCACCTTCGACGGTCCGCTCGCCGCCGCTGCCTTCATTCTGTATGTGATCCTGTCGTGCACCGATAAGGTCGACGGTTATCTGGCGCGCTCGCGCAACGAGATCACCGACTTCGGTAAGTTCTTGGATCCTATCGCCGATAAGCTGCTGGTGTTCTCGGCCCTGCTGCTGTTCTTGGATTTTGACGCGGTGACCGTGTGGTCCGTGTTCATTATCCTGTTCCGCGAGCTTCTGGTGAGCGCCCTACGCATGGTCGCGAGTGCGGCCGGCGTGGTCGTTGCGGCCGATAAGCTCGGCAAGTACAAGACGGCAACCACGATGGTCTCCATCTGCGGTTACCTGTGCGTTTTTGCTATGGCCGGCTTGCACCTTGGCCCGGTGGCGCTGACGCTCGGCATCTACTCGGTGTCGCGCTTCCTGTATGCCGTTGCCGTTGTCTTGACCGTTATCTCGGGCGCCCAGTACTTCTGGAACTGCCGCAAGATCGTCTTTTCGGTCTAGGTCCTGGTGGGTATGACGGACTCTTTTGAGCAGATTTCCGCACATAATGAGGAGCTGGCGCGTGATATTGTCGAGCGCGCGAGCGCTCGGGGCGTGACGGTTTCGACGGCTGAGTCGCTGACGGCGGGTATGATCGCCTCGACGATTGCCGATATCCCGGGCGCCTCGGCGGTGCTGCGTGGCGGTGCGGTGACCTATTGCGATGAGATTAAGCATCGTGTTCTTGGTGTTGAGCAGGAGACGCTCGACCGCTATACCGCGGTGTCGCATCAGACCGCGCGCGAGATGGCGGTGGGTTCGCTGGAGCTGTACCAGAGCGATACTGCAGTGAGCGCAACGGGTTATGCCGGCCCCGGCGGTGGCACTGAGGAGGATCCGGCGGGCACTTTCTATATTGGCTGGGCGCATCGTTCCGCCGATGGGGGCGTGCCGGTCGTGGACTCTGTGCGCTGCCACTATGAGGGTGACCGTTCGTGTGTTCGTGCCCATGCGGTCACGGAAGCATTGGGTCGCATTGCCCTTGTGCTCAACTCTATGGAATAGACGTGTTTTAAGGGGCCTCCGAGCCCCTTAATTGTGGAGATAGGGACCTTAGGCTCATTTGGCGTTTGTGCTGGTTGTAGATGTATTTTTGCCTGCCTTGTTCATATTTGGTCCTTTGTGGTCAAGCATTTGGTCAGTGTTTGGTCGGCGTTTGGTTGGGTTTTGGAAAGACCGCCTGCATATGATTGGCCTGAACGGTTGACCACGAACAGCCGTTCGTTTATTATCGATGCAGGTTGTTAAGAGGAGGGCTATTCATGGCCAAGAATTCAGGTCCCGTACGTACCGTTCATGCTCGCACGACGGGTAAAGAGCGCGATGAGATGATCGCCACCACCAAGGCCGAGATCGAGAAGAAATTCGGCCAGGGTTCCATCATGAGGTACGGCGACGGTGGTCCCGAGCTCGAGGTCGAGGCCATTCCCACGGGCGCCCTGGCCCTCGATGCCGCGCTGGGTATCGGCGGCGTGCCGCGCGGCCGTATCGTCGAGATTTACGGTCCTGAGTCCTCCGGTAAGACGACGCTTTCGCTCGAGATCCTGGCCGAGGCCCAGGCAATGGGTGGCGTTGTGGCATTTATCGATGCCGAGCACGCGCTTGATCCCACGTATGCCGCGCGCATCGGCGTGGATATCGACGAGGTGCTCATTTCCCAGCCCGATACGGGCGAACAGGCGCTCGAGATTGTTGACATGCTCGTGCGTTCCGGCGCCATCGATGCCATCGTCGTCGACTCCGTCGCCGCGCTGACCCCGCGTGCCGAGATCGAGGGAGAAATCGGCGATACTACGGTCGGTCTTCAGGCTCGCCTGATGAGCCAGGCGCTCCGCAAGCTCGCCGGCTCGCTGTCCAAGTCCAACACGACGTGCATCTTCATTAACCAGCTGCGTGAGAAGATCGGCGTCATGTTCGGCAACCCCGAGACTACGACGGGCGGCCGCGCCCTTAAGTTCTTCTCTTCGGTGCGTATCGACATTCGCCGTATCGACAGCATTAAGCTTAAGGACGAGGTTATCGGTAACCGCGTGCGCGCCAAGGTCGTTAAGAACAAGGTGGCAGCTCCGTTCCGTTCTGCTGAGTTCGACATCATGTACGGTACGGGCATCTCTAAGGAGGGCTCGATTCTGGACATGGCTGTCGAGTGCGGCATCTGCAAGAAGATGGGCTCCTGGTTTGCCTATGGCGAGGACAAGCTCGGCAACGGTCGCGAGGCCGCCAAGGCGTTCCTGCGCGAACACCCCGATTGCGCCGATGAGATTGAGCATAAGGTCCGCCTTGCCTGCGGACTTGAGTTTGATGACGATGCTCCGTCCGAGGTCGAGCTGACCGATCAGCCTGCGCCTGAGGAGTTTGACGAGCTTTACGCCATCGATGGTTCCGCCATGCTCGATGATGACGACGAGTAGCGGTTACGCTCATGTCGTATACGGTGACCGAGGCCACGGTCGTCTTTCCCGATAAGAAGGCGGCCTCCTCGTTCTCGAGCGGGTATGCGTCCAAAAAGCCTTGCGCACATATCGATTGTGAGCTTGAGGGCGGTTTTGAGCGGTCCATTTGGATTCCCGTGCGGGTCGCGCGGCTGTATGTCAAAAACCGCCCCGATCTTCCCTGTGATTGGGACAACTTCCGTGAGGCGGTGCAGCTCATTGAGCGTAAATGTGCACTTACCATGGTGACCGAGATGTTATCGCGCCGCGACCATGCGACGGGTGAGGTCCGTGACAAGCTGGCTCGCTACGGCTTTCACCAGCCTGCGATCGATTTCGCCGTCGAGCGCGCCACCGAGTATCGCTTTTTAGACGAGAGCCGCTTTTGCTCGTACTTTATCGAGGAGCGCAAGCGGCGCGGTTGGGGACAGCGCAAAATCGAGACCGAGCTCAAGCGCCGTCATGTCGTGCTCGATGACATTCCCGGTTATCCCGAGGATTATTTTGCCGTCGAAGACGATTTGACGCGTGCGTCAGCCCTGCTCGCCAAGCGTCGTGTTCCAGAGACGCGCGGATTCGAAAAACTGGTTCGGTTTTTGATGGGCAAAGGCTTCTCGTATCACATCGCCGCCGATGCCGTTAAGGCACGTCTCGATGCCGAACGCGAGGAATGTGCAGTTTAGGCGTATGCGCTTTGTGGCCCTGCCGTTCACCGCGTTTTAGCCGCCGTGCTGGGGCCATTTATTTGACAGTTGTTGTGGTTCAACGTACGATAAACACTGTCATTTGCTTTGTGATATGTGCTCATCTGTGATGAGTTTGTTTATATGTTTATCTGTATCCGACCCGCATAAGCTGCGCCCATATTACTCAAATGTCGCGAGCCGTTCGTAAGGACGGTTCGCTTTGTTGTGTAACGAATCCATAAAAAGGAGTGAGCATGCCTATCATCGCAGCGCTCGTTGGCATCGTTTTGGGTGCCATCGCCGCCATTGCCTACATGCGCACCGCCAAGCAGGGTAGTCTTCACGAGGCCGACGAAAAGATCCAGTCGGCACACGCACAGGCTGAGTCCCTGATCGGTGATGCAAAGCGTCAGGCCGAGACCCTCAAAAAAGAGGCTCTACTTGAGGCTAAAGAGGAGATCATCAAGAACAAGCAGGCCGCCGAGGCCGAGGACAAGCAGCGTAAGAACGAGATTCGTACGCTCGAGAACCGTGTGATGCAGCGCGAGGAGTCCCTTGATCGCCGAAACGACGCTCTCGACAAGCGTGAGCACCAGCTGTCCAGCCAGGCCGGTCAGGTCGAGAAGCGCTCCCGCGAGCTTGAGGAGCTCTGCGCCAAGCAGACCTCCGAGCTCGAGCGTATCGCCGACCTGACCCGTGAGGACGCCCACAAGGAGCTCCTCGATAAGGTTCGCGGCGAGGTCACCCACGAGGCTGCCACGATCATTCGCGAGTCCGAGCAGCAGGTTCGCGCCGAGTGCCACAAGACCGCCCAGGAGATTCTGTCCCTGGCGATTCAGCGCTGCGCTGCCGACCACACAGCCGAGGTCACCGTTACCTCCGTGCACATTCCCTCTGATGACCTCAAGGGCCGTATCATCGGTCGCGAGGGTCGCAACATCCGGACCTTCGAGCAGGTTTCCGGCGTCAACCTCGTGATCGACGACACGCCTGAGACCGTCGTTCTTTCGAGCTTCGACCCGGTCCGTCGTGAGACCGCCCGTGTTGCCCTCGAGAACCTCATCGCCGACGGCCGCATTCACCCCGCCCGCATCGAGGAGATGTATCACAAGGCTGCCGACCTGGTTCAGCAGCGCGTGCGCGAGGCTGGCGAGCAGGCTGCCTTCGATACCGGCATCCACGACCTGCACCCCGAGATCGTCAAGACCCTTGGTGCCCTGCGCTACCGTACCTCGTTTGGTCAGAACGTGCTTCAGCACTCCCTCGAAGTCTCTGACCTGTGCGGCGTGATGGCTTCCGAGCTTGGCCTGGACGTTGTGACCGCCAAGCGCGCCGGCCTGCTGCACGACCTGGGCAAGGCAATCGACCATGACGTCGAGGGCCCGCATGCCGTCATCGGCGCCGAGCTTGCCCGCCGTTATGGCGAGAAGCCCGTTATCGTCCACGCTATCGAGGCTCACCATGCCGATGTCGACCCCAACACGGTGCTCGATGTCCTGGTACAGGCCGCCGATGCTGTCTCTGCCTCTCGCCCCGGTGCCCGTCGCGAGTCTGCCGAGAACTACATCAAGCGTCTTGAGAAGCTCGAGGAGATCGCCAACTCCCATGACGGCGTCGAGCGTACCTATGCCATGCAAGCTGGTCGCGAGGTCCACGTCATGGTTCAGCCGGACAAGATCTCCGATGCCCAGTCCACGGTCCTGGCTCACGATATCGCCCATCAGATCGAGGAAGAGATGGAGTATCCCGGTCAGGTGCGCGTCGTTGTGATTCGCGAGAGCCGCGCTGTCGATATCGCTAAATAACATGAGCGACGCGAACGAGCTCATCTCATTTATCGCGTCGATGTCGGGGGAGGGCAACCTTCGCGTCGAGGAGAACCTTGGCGAGGGGTATGTCCGCCTCCGCGTTTCGGAGGCCGAGCGGCGCCAGGCAAAGCACGACATTCAGCATGTCGAGGATATCGTCATCGAAATGCTCCGTAATGCTCGCGATGCCGGCGCCGACAAGGTCTATCTTGCCACGACCAAGGAAGATGGCGTCCGCACGCTTGTCTTTCTGGATAACGGTTCGGGCGTTCCGCAGGATATGCAAGAGCGAATCTTCGATGCCCGCGTTACCTCCAAGCTCGAGAGCATGAAGATGGACCGTTGGGGCGTTCACGGTCGTGGTATGGCATTGTTTTCGATCAAGCAGAACACCGACGAGGCCCGTGTGGTCACGTCAGGTGTCGATCTTGGCTCGGTCTTTAAGGTGAGCGTTGCGGCCGATCGCCTCAGTGAGCGTGCCGATCAGTCCAGCTGGCCCCAGGCCGTCAAGGATGAGGACGGACGTTATGTCTGTGCTCGCGGTCCGCATAATATTATTCGCGCTGCTTGTGAGTTTGCGCTCGAGGAGTTGCGTGGTTGCGATGTCTATCTTGGTTCTCCGTCTGAGATTGCCGCGACCCTTTATGCTCAGGCGTCAAGTCGGCTTGATACGTCGCGTCTTCTGTTCATTGATGACGAGAGCGAGCTTCCGGTTGTCGATCGTTTAGGCCTCGCCTCTGATGCCGAGGACTTTATCCGTATCTGTTCGGGTTTGGGTTTTGAGATGTCCGAGCGCACGGCTCATCGCATTTTGGCAGGGCAGATTAAGCCCGTTCGCGGTGTGACCGCGCGTCTGCTGCGCGAGCGTGATTCGTCCTCGCATGCGCCGGCTCCTGTCGATCTCGCGAAGGATCGTCGCGGGCTACGTATTGCCAAGGATGACATGGCACAGTTTTCGCGTGCTGTGGAGCGTGACTTTAATGACCTTGCCGCCCGGTACTATCTCAACCTTTGCGGTGACCCAAAGATTCGTGTTTCGCGTGATCGAATCACTGTGACCTTCGATCTTGCCAAAGAGGAATAGTGCCTTTACCGAGTCCACTCGGTACGATACAGTTATTGCAGTTAAAACGTACTTTTAAACGCAGGAGTTTCTTCATGGATTGCCTGAAGGTATCAAGCAAATCATCGCCCGCGTCCGTTGCCGGCGCCATCGCCGGCATGGTCAAGGATGGTGTACCCGTCAACATCCAGTGTGTCGGCGCTGGTGCTGTCAACCAGGCCATTAAGGCCGTGGCTATCGCGCGCGGTTTTTTGATTCCAACCGGTTTTGATATTTCCTGCGCGCCCGTGTTCTCCGACATCCTCATTAACGGGGAGTCGCGCACGGCCATCCGCCTTTCTATCTACGTTCACCAGATCAATCGAGCTGCTATGGATAACGTCGTCATGGATGATGTTAAGCCTGTGGCATAGCTTCTGCTTGCCTCGATTCGCCTCCCTTCCATCGTTAGGACTTATGCACATGGACCAGCGTTCCGTACGCGATATTCTTGCCGGTAAAACATACTTTATCCGCACCTTTGGCTGCCAGATGAATCAGCACGATTCCGAGCGCGTGAGCGGTCTGCTTGATTCGTATGGCTGTCTCATGGCGCTCGATCCCGAGCATGCCGATATCGTTGTCTTCATGACATGCTGTGTGCGTGAGGCCGCCGATACTCGCCTGTACGGTCAGTGCAACTCTTGTAAGAGCCTCCCGCCTTCGCCCTCGGGCAAGCGCGTGGTCGCCGTGGGCGGCTGCATCGCGCAACGTGATGGCGAGGGCCTGCTCATCAACGTCGATAACGTCAATGTCATCTTTGGCACGCATTCTATCGCACATGTGGCCGAGCTCATTGCCGAGGCGTTCCTTGACGGCAAGCGTCATATCCGCACCAATGAGCATGAGGATACGGATGCCATGAGCATGCCGTGGCATCGCGAGACCCAGTATCACGCCTGGGTGCCCATCATGACGGGCTGCAATAATTTCTGCACCTATTGCATCGTGCCGTACGTGCGCGGTCGCGAAAAGAGCCGCCCCTTCGAGGAGATTGTCGACGAGGTGACCGGTTTGGTGCGCCAGGGCGTGCGTGAGATTACGCTGCTGGGCCAAAACGTTAACTCATATGGTCGCGATCTGTTTGGCAAGCCGCGTTTTGCCGATCTGCTGCGTGCCGTGGGCGATACGGGTGTGGAGCGCATCTTCTTTACGTCTTCGCATCCCAAGGATCTTCTCCCCGAGACCATCGACGCCATGGCCGAGACGCCTGCCGTTATGCCGCAGCTGCACCTGGCCGTCCAGTCAGGTTCGACACGGATCCTCAAAGAGATGAATCGCCGTTATACACGCGAGGACTATCTGGGCCTGGTCGATCGCATCCGCAATCGCATGCCCGATATCGCGCTCTCGACTGACATTATCGTTGGCTTTCCGGGCGAGACTGAAGAAGACTTTGAGCAGACGCTCTCACTTGCCGAGACGGTCCGCTATGCTCAGGCCTATACCTTCATCTATTCCAAGCGCGCCGGTACCCCGGCCGCAGAGATTGACGATCCTACGCCGCATGAGGTTATTCTCGAGCGTTTCAACCGCCTGGTTAAGGTTATCGAGACCACGGCACATGAGTATAACCAGGGTGAGCTTCATACTGTGGTGCCGGCGCTCATTGAGGGAACGAGTAAAAAGAACGACGCGGTCCTGCTGGGCAAGAGTCCCAAGAATCAGACCGTGCATGCGCCTATCCCCGAGGGTTACAGCATCGATCAGCTTGTTGGCAAGATCGTTGATGTTGACGTTGACGTTGCCAAGACCTGGTATTTGTCCGGTTCCGTTGTGAGCGAGCCGCGCTAATGGTTTCTTCCGAGGCAGGTCTTTCCGCCGTTGCGATCGTCGGTCCGACGGCGGTTGGTAAGAGTGATGTTGCCGACCGTTTGGCCGCTCGTCTTTCGTCCGAAGTGCTGTCGTGCGATGCGATGCAAATCTATCGCGGCATGGACATCGGTACCGCAAAGATGGCGCCCGATGAGTGTACGGCGCCGCTGCGTCTCGTCGACATTGTAGAGCCGGGTGTGGCATATTCTGCTGCGCTTTATCAGGCTGACGCTCGCGCGCATGTTGAGCGCTTGCTGGGCGAGGGCCGCCTACCGGTGTTTTGCGGGGGTACAGGCTTGTATCTCAAGGCTGCTCTCGATGAGATGGACTTTCCCTCGGGCGAACTTGAGGACGATCGCCGTGCGGGCTATCAGGAGCTTGCCGAGCGTATTGGCGAGGAAGAACTGCATGCCCTGCTTGCCGAGCGCGACCCAGAATCGGCTGCTGTTATTCATCCCCATAACGTGCGCCGTGTGATTCGTGCGCTCGAGATGCATGATGATGGTATCTCCTATGCACAGCAAAAAAGTCAGTTTAGTGTTCCGCGCGAGCATTATCATGCTCTATGGTTTGGTCTGACGCGTAATCGCGAGGTGCTCTACGAGCGCATTAACCTGCGTGTCGATCTGATGTTTGAACAGGGTCTTGTTGATGAGGTTCGCGGTCTGATGGACCAGGGGCTGGAAGATGCCCTGACGTCGATGCAGGCAATTGGCTATAAAGAGATCATCGATGCTTTCAATGGCGTGATGAGCATGGATGAGGCTCGCGAACTCATCAAGATGCGTTCGCGTCGCTATGCCAAACGTCAGCTTTCGTGGTTTAAACGCGATGACCGCATCGTGTGGTTCGATATGGACGAGTTTACGATCGATGAGGTCGTTGAGGACATCCTGCATCGTATTGAGGCTGCCTAATGGCCCGTTTCCCCCTTGTTCCCACGGCACCCGAGCCCGAGCGTGCCATATTAGTTGGTGTTGAGTGGCGCGACAATGTATGGCCGCTCGATCGCTCGCTTGATGAGCTGGAGCGTCTTGCCCATACGGCTGGCGCCCAGTGTGTGGCGCGTTTGTCACAGCGTCTGGTTAAGCCGTATCCAAAATCGTTTATCGGCTCCGGTAAGGTTGAAGAGCTGTGCGGCCTGGTGCATCGCATGGATGCCGATGTCGTTATTTTTGACGACGACCTGACGCCCTCGCAGCAATCCTATTTGGAGAAAGCCGTGGGCGAGCCGGTAAAGATTATCGATCGTACAGCACTGATCTTGGATATCTTTGGCCTGCATGCTCAGACGCGTGAGGGACGCCTACAGGTACAGCTGGCGCAGCTTCAATATCTGTTGCCTCGTCTGCGTGGCATGTGGAGCCATCTTGCCAAGGAGCAGACGCGCGGCGGCATCGGTTCGCGCTTTGGCCAGGGTGAAAGCCAGCTCGAGGTTGACCGTCGCTTGATTCGCAATAAGATTGCCGCGCTTCGTCGTGAGCTCAAGCAGGTTGAACAGCGTCGCGATGTCCAGTCCAAGAGCCGCATTGAGTCACCGGCGTTTCGCGTCGCGTTAGCCGGTTATACCAATGCCGGTAAATCGACGTTGCTCAATCGCCTGACCGGCTCTACGGTACTTTCGCAGGACAAGCTGTTTGCTACGCTCGACCCGACGACGCGTTCGTATCGCCTGCCCGGCGGTCGCGGTATGACGATTACCGATACCGTTGGCTTTATTCAAAAGCTATCGTATGGTCTCGTTGATGCCTTTAAGTCCACGCTGTCTGAGGTGTTGGGTGCCGATCTAATTCTCAAAGTCGTAGATGCGTCTGACGAGGACTATGAGCGACAGCTGGAGGCTGTCGACCGCGTGCTTGATGAGATCGGCGCTGGAGAGAGTTTAACGCTGACCGTATTCAATAAAATCGATCTTCTCGATAGCGTTGATCGACTGAGCTTCCGTCGTCGCTATCCCGAGGCCGTGCTGTTCTCGGCCCAGACGGGCGAGGGACTCGACGATCTCGTCGACCGTATTGCTCGTGAGGCGGCTGCTACCGATGTGTTGCTCTCTGCTGATATCCCGTATCGCGAGGGCGCCCTCATCACGCTGGTGCATGAGCAGGGAACCCTTTTGCACGAGGAATATCTTGAGGACGGCGTTCGTATTGTGGCGAAACTGCCGGCCCGTATCGCGCCGCGGCTCGAGCGTTATCGCACCGAGTAGACGAGCTCCAAAATGCCCAGAATGATGGGTTGATGCAGCAGATAAAAGGGGAGTGCATGACGTCCAAGGCTGGCGAGCGCCGGGACGGGATTGGCGTAGGCCCAGCTTGGGGCGGTCTTATCGATTCCCTGCGCTATATGTGCGGCGAAGTATCCTGCAAGATACATAAAGATAAACGGGATGATGGGGTAGTAATCACCTGAGACAAACCCAGGGCTTGGAAATCCCAGCCACGCCAGGTAGGGGACAGGGTAGATCATTTTGGGGATGCTCCAGGTGAGGGCGAACAACACAAGGCATAGGGACATGCCCCATCTCGCCGATATCTTCTTAAGGACGTGATCGGTCAACGCCACGATGCCGGTACATGCGGACATGCAGTAGATGATGCCAAAATTAACCGAATCGTCGACTGAGACAAGTGTTGTTGCCAGCCAGACGACGAGTGCTGCTAAGGCGTATTTGGCGGCACGTTTGATATTGTTGCGCGAAAGGGTGCACATCCAACCCGCGATAAACAAAAATACCCAGCTGATGCTGGCGCGCTAGATGTCTTGAAAGACAGTCTGGGTAAACCAGGGCATATCCCAGTCGTACAGGTAGGCGAAATCGTAGCAAGCGTGAAAACCTGCCATTGAAATCATCGTAAACCCGCGGACGGTATCAAAGATAGTGATGCGTTTTTGCATTACGAGAACCGGCGCATCAAGCCGACGACTTTGCCCAAGATAACGGGATTCGTTGCATAGATAGGCTCCATGGTGTCATTCTCGGGCTGCAGGCGTACGCGTCCCTGCTCCTTGTAGAACGTCTTGACGGTCGCTGAACCATCAATCATGGCCACGACAATTTCGCCGTTCATGGCACTCTTTTGTTCACGGACGATGATGTAATCGCCATTGAAGATGCCGACATTGATCATTGAGCTCCCATGCACCTCAAGGATAAAGGAACCCTGATCGGTGGCGATTTCGGTCGGGATAGTAAAAGTGTCTTCGATATTCTGCTCGGCCAGAATGGGAATCCCAGCCGCGACGCGACCAACGAGCGGTAGCGAGACCGTTCCGCGAGGTGCGGTGGGCTCGTCAGATTTAGAAATTGAGACAGAGGAACCGTCCTCGTTAAAGAGTTCCAGGGCGCGCGGTTTGGTGGCATCGCGCTTGAGTAGCCCGCGCGCCTCCAGAGCAGATAGATGGGCGTGCACGGTGCTGGGGGAGGAAAGACCCACGGCAGAAGCCATCTCGCGCACGCTGGGCGGATAACCCTTCTCCTGCTGATATTCCTTGATGAAGTCGTAAATTTGCTGCTGACGCTTGGTAATTTTGCGAGCCATCAGGGCATCCTCTCTACCCATGTCAAACAAATGTTCGAATTCTGCTTGACAGGAACAACTGTTCGAAGATAATAATAACCGAACATTCGTTCTCGCGCTAGACATTTTTGTCCGCGCGGCTTGATAAAACTGTTCTCAGCAAAACACGCGAGAGGAGAACATGATGAACGCAACGAATATGGTCCAGGGAAACCTCGCCCTTAAGCTCGAGACGCCTGCAGAATACACTTTTACGGTTGTTCAGGGTGGCCGCTGCGGCTTTCAGCCTTTGACCGTAAAGCCTGCTCGCAATCAGCAGGCTGTAGCCGCGCCGGCCCGCGTTGCCCTGAAGGTTCCGACGATTGTCGCCGTTGCCGTTGCGCTTACGCTCTTCTTTGTCCTCGCTACGTCGGTCTTTAGCGCTCGTCACGCCGCGTATGCCGAGTCCGTTTCCAACGTTACCTACGAGACCATTCGCGTTCAGTCTGGTGATTCTCTTTGGTCGCTTGCCGAGGAATATCCAATCGAAGGCCTTTCCACGCAAGAGACTTCCGACATGATCCGTAACGTCAATCATCTGGAGCATGGTTCGCTCGCCGCCGGTGCGCATCTTAAGGTTCCTGCTCGTTCGTAATCATTATCGCGCTGCGCATGGTACCCTTGTTATCGTTTAAGAGGAGGTACCATGCGCTGTCCCAAATGCGGCAAGGCACATACCCGCGTCGTTGATTCCCGTATGCAGGAGTCAAATAACACCATTAAGCGCCGTCGCGAATGTTGCTCGTGTAATTACCGCTTTACAACGTTCGAGCGATGCGAAGACCCAATTGAGGTCATTAAGTCGGACGGAACTAAGCAGCGGTTCGATCGCAATAAGCTGCTCGTCGGCTTGATGCGCGCCACCATCAAGCGCGATATCGACACTAAGAAGCTCAATGAGATTATCGACGACATCGAGGTCGAGCTGCGCTCTCGCACGCTGACGGCCGTCACGTCCCATGAGTTGGGCGACATGGTGCTCAAGCGCTTGGCCAAGATCGATAAGGTGGCGTACATCCGCTTTGCCTCGGTCTACCGCGATTTCAAAGACGTCGATGAGTTTCTGCAAGAGCTCGACAAGCTAAGGTGATTCCATGTCCAACATTACCGTCAATATAAAGCGTCTCGACCCCACCGTCGAGCTTCCCAAATACGCCCATCCCACCGATGCCGGCTTGGATCTGCGCTCCAACGAGGACTGCGTCCTGAAGCCCTTCGAACGCCGTCTGGTCTCTACTGGGTTGGCCATCGCCCTGCCCGACGGCTACGCCGGCTTTGTCCAGCCCCGCAGCGGCTTGGCCATCAAGCAGGGCCTGTCTATAGTCAATACGCCGGGCCTCATCGACGCCCACTACCGAGGAGAACTCAAGGTTATCCTCATCAACCTGGATCCCTCCAACAACATCCAAATCAACAAAGGCGACCGCATAGCCCAACTCGTCATCCAAGAAGTCCCCACGGTCAACCTCATAGAAGTAGAAGAACTAGACGTAACCGACCGAGGCAACGGAGGCTTCGGCTCCAGCGGCGTCGCCTAGGGCGCTCGTATCCCTCCCGCCCGTGGCTTACCTATATCATTCCATGCTCAAACATTCTCGCGTCGCTTCGCTCGCTGCGAAACTGCGCGTGGAACGATATAGGTAAGCCACGGGCGGGCGGCTACTCGCTTGAAACAATATTTACTTTTCTAGTAAGCCGATGCGACAAAGGGGCTGTCCCTTTGTCGCATCGGCTTACTGTATTTATATTTTCCTGTTTTACCTTTGCAGGTTCTAATGGAGGGGATACCGAAGTAGCTGCTAGTAAGTAAACGCAGCCGCTCTGTCGGAGCCGCCCTTATATCGTTCCACGCGCAGTTTCGCAGCGAAGCGAGAATGTTTGAGCATGGAATGATATAAGGGCGGCTCCGACAGAGCGGCGGACATTCGACTAGCGGATATGCGCGGGTTTTCCGCCCCAGTAGAAGCGGCAGAAGGCTCGTTTGCGCTTTTGGGGCTTGCCTACTAGCTCCATGGTTGCGATGGCTATGTCTTCGGCTGCGTGGGGGCGGCGTAGTACTTCGCCGTTGATGAGTAGGGCTTTGAGTGATTCGGGATGGTCGTGCAGGTGGCGCAGGGTTACGATGAGCTCTCGTGCCGTGGTGACGTGCATGCTGGCGCCCATGCCGGTAAGCATGGTGGTGTTGGCCTTTTCCTGGCCATAGGACTTGCCCAGCAGGATCATCGGCAGATGAGCACACAGGCACTCGGTGACGGTGAGTCCGCCCGATTTGAGGATTGCCACGTCGCAGCCGTGCATGAGGGCCGCCATGTCATCTACGTAGTCCAGTACCGTCACGTTGTCGAGCTTCATGGCGTCGAAGAGCGTCTTGAGTCGGGTGGCGTATTCCTTATCCTTGCCCGGTAAAAAGACAAAGTGCATGTCCTCAAAGCTGCGTAAGAAGGGGAGCGTGTGGTCCATCGCGGCACGGAAACGCACGTATGGTTGGGGCAAACTGGCGCCGGCCATCACCAATACGACGGTTTTGTCTATGGGGAGATTGAACTTGCTGAGCTCATCTTCTCGTTTGTAATCTGAATCGAAACCGGCTCGGATGGGGATGCCCGTTATACGGATCTTTGACTCGGGAACTTTGCGCGGGCGCAGCGTTTCGGCCATAAACTCGTTGGCTACACAGAATAGGTCGGTGTCCTTGTGGGGCCAAAAGCCTTCGACTTCGTAATCGGTCGGCACGCAGATGACCGGGTAATCGATACCCGTGATGACGCGGGCGCCCACAGCGACGTTGGCCGCCGTAATGTGTGTTGCGACCACGGCTATGGGCCTGCGGGTCCGGACGTATTCGTTGAAGGCGGGGAACATAATTCGTGACCATGCTGTGCCGCCGCCCCAGAGCAGATGTCCTGTAAGCGTATATCGCCAGGTCAGGTCGTAAATGGGACGCGTGGCGCCGGTAAACGACGCTGCTGTTTTATTACCATCGAACCTAATGCGTCCAAAATCGAGGATATCTAGGACTTCGATCTCAATATCCTCAGGGATTCCTTTGGTGCCGCGGATAAGGTCAAATGCTTGTGCAATCGCGTTGGCGGCGGCTTTGTGGCCCGATCCAACCGATGCGTGCACAATGGTTACCAGGGGTTTTTGTGCAGGTAAAACGGTCATTTGCTCCGGTTGGGGAGTGGCTTGCATGGGCAGGGGAGCGCTATTGCTCGTCTGCGTTTGATCCATCGATAACTCCCCTTCAGCTTTGTTACGCGATTTATCATTGTAGTGCATGAGTGTCATGTTCACGTAAATTTGGGTATGAGCGCAAAGAACGACAACGTTTCGACGAGAGGATTCTTCATGACTACCGATCAGCCGATTGATGTTGCGATTATCGGTGGAGGCCCCGCGGGCTATGCTGCCGCCATTTACGCTGCGCGTGCCAACCTGACGACGACCGTGATTGAGCAGGGCATGTCGGGTGGACAGATCGCCACGACCAATGAAGTCGAGAACTATCCGGGCATTCCGCTCTTGAGTGGCGCCGAACTCGGCGAGCGTTTTCAGCAGCATGCAGAGGGCCTGGGAGCACAGGTCGCATGGAGCATGGTTACGGGTATCGATTGCGATGCCGATGCAGCGCTGTTTACGGTGCATCACGATATGGGCGATACGCTTGCCTCGAGCGTTATCGCTTGCATGGGTGCCACGCCGCGATCTGCTGGTTTCGCTGGCGAGGATACGTATCGCGGTCGTGGCGTTTCGTATTGCGCGACGTGTGACGGCATGTTCTTCCGTGGCAAACAGGTTTTTGTCATTGGCGGCGGCAATGCTGCCTGTGAAGAAGCCCTGTTCTTGTCAGAAATCGCCAGCAGCGTGACCATCGTCTTGCGTCGCGATCAGTTCCGTGCACCTGATGGTGTTGTTCAGAAAGTACTCGAAAAGGACAATATTACAGTTAGGTACCAAACTAGTATTGTTGAACTTTCTGGTGAAGCGATGCCAACGACGATTGCCTTTAAGGACAATGCATCCGGGGAAATTCATACCGAGTCATTTGAGCCTGGCTCGTTTGGCATTTTTGTCTTTACCGGCACGCAACCCCATACCGAGCTTGTTGAGCATCTAGTCGATCTGGCGCCTGATGGCGGCATTCTAACTGATGAATCTATGGCGACCCGTACGCCAGGTCTATTTGCCGCTGGCGACATCCGTTCCAAGCGCTTACGTCAGGTTGTGACCGCCGTTTCTGACGGAGCCATAGCGGCAACCAGCGCATACGCATTTCTCCGTACATAAGTACGATAATATATCTTATGTAAGGTTGCTATCTTTAAACAAGGCTCTGTTAGACCAGGATTGACATATATGTGTCCCCACGGTGCCATATCGTTGACCCCGTAGACCGCGATGATGGGGGCAG
>OHYE01000429.1_pt1 | contig 23294 bp, 19 predicted proteins | sample 1580141 | NCBI WGS metagenome assembly OHYE01 (sample SAMEA3882530, study PRJEB24775) | human gut metagenome | biome: human-associated habitat; feature: intestine environment; material: feces | place: Netherlands | collected 2009/2010 | reverse complement strand
CAAAAGTGTAAAAGGTCATGTTTTACAAAGCGAAAGACCACTAACGGCAAGCTAAAAAGCCGTCAAAAACATACGTTTAGGGCGTCATAAGCATGCTTTTGGACGGCTTTTACCAACACCATCGAGTACAGAAATTTGCACAAATAACAACGTTTTACGTTTAACTGCATTATTACCAAAGCACTAGCGTTGCACACTCAAAATGGAGATACAAGCTTCTGTAGTCGAGATTTATCGTACCCACCACGGCCGACTTATCGTCCGAGAGGAACATTTTGGCGTGGTTAAAGCCGCCTTTATACTCATAGACTTTCACACCCAGCGTTTCAAGATCTCTGTAGAAAGACCTTGTTATAACGCTCACATACCATTTATCAGGTATCTCAGGAGTGATTATCCTAACATCAACGCCGCTTTTTGCCGCATAGCCCAAGGCGGTGAGCATTTCGTTGTCAGGAATAAGATACGGGGTAGAGATATAGATATAATCCTTGGCATTGTTTATCATATCCATATAGACAAGCTCGCCCACATTCTCATGATCCAGCGGACTGTCACCGTAAGGAATCACATAGCCTTCCCCTTCCGTCATGCCATAACAATAAGATGCATCCAGATATTTTTCATAATTCTCCTGCGGTTCATCTACGTTCCATATTTCCAGAAACATCAAAGTAAAGTTTCTTACCGCCTCTCCCTGAACCATAATCGCAGTATCTTTCCAGGTTCCAAACCTTTCCAGTTCTCCGATATATTCGTCTGCAAGATTAACACCACCGGTAAAAGCTGTCTTTCCATCAATCACTACAATTTTTCTGTGGTCACGGTTATTCAGGAACATATTAAGTCCCGGAAGCAGCGGATTGAATACCCGGCAGGCAATCCCTTTCGCTTCCAGTTTTCTTGCAAAACTCAGATTGACGAATCCGATCGATCCCATGTCATCATAGAACACCCGAACCTCTACACCTGCCTTCACCCGTTCCTCCAGAACCGTCTGGATCCTGCTCCATGCATATTCATCCTCAATTGCATGATATTCCATGAAAATGAATTGCTCCGCCTTCGCAAGATCAGCAAGCTGCGCCTCCAGTCCTTTGACCGCTTCATCAAAATAAATCACATCCGTATTCTGATACACCGGATAACACGCATTTCTTTCTATATAATTGGAAACATTTCCCGCTTTCGGATCTGATGCATTCAGACGTTGCAATACTTCTTTGTTCTCCGGCAAAAGAGGCAGAAGCTTCTCATCAATCTTTTTGTAGCGCATCCGCATCTTCCAGGTTCCGCCGTTCAGACCGATCATAAAATAAAGTGCTACTCCAAGGATTGGAAATGTCAGGATCAGGATGATCCACGGTGTCTTCATCGAGGAAGTCTCATTTCTTCCATATATTTTCAAAACCAGTATGACGGCAAATATTCTGGTCAAATTGTCTATGAATACCGCGTATTCATTCAGTCCCTTAAATATCCCAATCAGGAACACTACTTCCAGTAATATCGAAAGCACTGTGAACGCCAGCCGCTTCACACCATTCTGTGTCTTTTTCTTTCCTTCCAGTGTATGACTGCTCATCTTCTCACTCTTTTCTTCTATTGTAAATTATGATTATACTAACACGAACGTGTTTCCGGCTCAAGACTTATCCGAAGTTCAATCAGAAATTATTGACCTCAGTTTTCCCGGAAATAAGCAACAAAAAAATCACCATCCCCGCAGCTCGCAGTCTGCAAAAACAGTGATTTAATAGTGCGCGATCAGGGGTTCGAACCCTGGACACCCTGATTAAGAGTCAGGTGCTCTACCAACTGAGCTAATCGCGCATCTTTGGTTGTCTGTGTTACGTTCTCCGTAACGACAAGATTTATTATATAATAAGGTTTTTAAAAATGCAAGTACTTTTTTTACTTTTTTTCATATTTTTTTATTTTTCTCATATATTGATATGGGGGTTGAATTTATGAGCCATATTATCCATTATGTTACAACCAATTTCAAAAAAATCTTTTATACTGTCTGCACAGAGATTATCTCCTGCATTCAAGGCACAGCTCTGCATTTTGTCCTGGTCGCTGCCTTTCTCGGAACACTGAATCATTTCCTGTATTTTTTATCCGGGCAGTCTCCAATCGTTGCACTTTTCTGCCCGGTTAATGAATCCGTGTGGGAACATTTGAAACTTTTATATTTTCCTTTTTTATTCGTAAGCATATGGGAATATCTGTCTCTGCATCCGGTTGTTTTACCGTTCTTTTACTGTCGGTATCTGGGTGTGCTTCTCGGAATGTTTTTTACTGTTTCTGTTTTTTACACATATTCCGGGATTCTCGGCCGGAATTTTCTGATCTTAGACATCCTGCTTTTTTATTCCAGTGTAATATTTTCATTTGGAATGTCTGAATATATTTCCGGCAAGACCCGTTCTCCTCACGAGACAGAACCTGGCTTTGTAGTCTCACTCTGGTTGATAACATCTTTTTTCTTCTTTGTATTTACATGTTTTCCGCCAGATCTTCCGTTATTCTATTCAACATAAGTACAACAACCATCAACACATTTCCCTACATATATAATTAATTATTCACACCATGATGTGCAACATAGCTGTTAATACCCAATGCTTTGAACACATATCCCTGTGACTGATAATATTCAATAATTTTCGGCAGCGCTTCCACAGTTGTATCTTTGGTCTCGGAATCATGTGACAGCAGGATGATATTATTGTCATGGAAACTGGTTGCCTGATCCACAAGCTGTTCCGTTGTCCTCACGGCCCCGTCTCCCGAACTTCCATTCCAGTCATAATATTGATATCCTCTTGCCTGAACCTCCTGCGTAAGCGTTGTCATAATTCCCTTCGTGTAACTTGCAGATATGGTATTCGAAGATCCTCCCGGAAATCTGATAAAACACGGAACATAGCCGATCTCTTCTTTTACAAGCTGTCCAATCTGGTCAAGATCCTGAAAATATGCATCAACAGATGCATACACCTTTGCGTAATCATGAGAATATGTATGCATTCCGATCGTATGTCCCTTATCATAAGCCTTTTTGATCATATCTTTATATTCCGGCATGGCTCCTGTAACAAAAAATGTTGCTTTCGCATTGTATTTATCCAAAATGTCCAGCACCGCCTGCGTATTCTTAGACGGTCCGTCATCCAACGTCAGATAGACAACTTTTTCATCCGATTGTTCTGTTGTACCCACTTTTCTTCCTGGTTGAACTGCAAATTCACTTCTGTCATCTGCCTGATCTTTTTGGCCTTGATTTTCTTTATTGGATGCATCAGTTTCATTCTCATTGATCGTAAGTTTTTTTGCAGTTGCTTTTTTCTTTGATACTGCCTTTTTACTTTCCGTCTCGGCCGTTGTCATCGTTTTACCGGCATTCTTTTTTATAACATGCCCGCCGATTCCCACACCTATGATCACTGCTGCTATGCAGACTGCTGCAATCAGAATCTTTCTCTGTGCACGATCTTTTCGTCTTCTATTTTTTAACTTTTTCCTGCTCATACTTTTTTCCTCTTTAATTTTCAACTTTATTCTCACTTTTAAGTAATTGCTTTTTCTTTTTTACTATCATACCGCTTTTTTCCTTTTTATCAAGCCTTTTCTTGAGACTTTTTCACTACAATGTAGTATTGTAATAAATAGATTATCACTTACAAATGTCGAAAGGAGTTTTTAATATGAGTGAAAATGGAATTAAAGTCTGTCCTGTCAGCTGCAAAATCGAACATCACGCCATGATGTTCGCATTTCTCGCCAAACATGCAATTGAATTATGCGGTGAAGCCGGAAAAGACGCAATCCTTGCCGGAATGACTACCTATGGAAATGAGCGGGGTGCCCGCATGGCGGCAAATGCACTCGCACACGGTGATGAACTGACTACCATGACCAATCAGGCATACGGTGAATGGAAACCAGATTACGCCGGACAAATGGACTTCGGAACACTTCGCACCGAACCGACACTTCAGACTTACATTGCAAAATGTGCATGGTGTGAAGCATGGAAAAAGCATAACATTACCGAATATGGGAAATATTATTGCGTCAATGTAGATAATGCCGTTTACCAGGGTTTCCGTTCCGACTTCGTCTGTACACCGACTGCCACATCTATGAGCTGGGGCGGCAAGCGTTGTGAATTCGACTGGGGACACCCGCTCTCGCAGGAAGAGGTAAAAGAACTGGCTGAGAAAAAGGCCAAACTTGGGACTTCCTGTATGAAAGATTTTAATTTCCACACAGCACATTTAAAATATACCGTCAGTCAGGCTCTGATCCTGAATCTTGGTGAAAAAGGGGAAGAGGCAGTTAAACTTGCGCTTGCTGATTACGTAGATACATTTGGACAGGAATATCTGAATGTACTGAACGGTCTTTATCCGGTTGAATAGAATTTGCTGCTTATTGGCATTATTTTTTACTTTTCATATAAGAAAGCTATGGAATCTATTTACATCCTGTTTTTCTATGCTAAAATGATAAATAAACACCCGATTCTATGAGGAGGTATCTATATTTTGAATAAACTAACAACCGAACATACACCTGACAATATTATTGCCAGCTGGCTCGACGATCATCAGGAAGAACTTGTACATACTGCCGATTACATTTTCCATCACCCGGAACTTGCATATCAGGAGACACTTTCTTCCAAATGCCTGGCAGATTATCTGGAAAGCCAGGGATTTAAAATAACATGGAAAACAGCCGGTATCGACACCTCATTTACCGCAGTCTGGGGAAGTGGAAAACCACTCCTTGGATTCCTGGCTGAGTACGATGCTCTGGCAGGTGTCGGACACGCCTGCGGACACAACCTGCTTGGAACTGCTGTTGCCGCAGCGGCCTGCGCATTAAAAGCCGATATGGAAGCAACCGGTGCTGCCGGAACGATCCGCGTCTACGGCTGCCCGGCCGAAGAGATCATGTCCGGCAAGATCGTGATGAACGATCAGGGAGTCTTTAATGACCTCGATGTTGCTATTACCTGGCATCCATTCGACCGCAACCGTGTCAGCAACGATATCTGGCAGGCACAGGACATTAAGAACTACACATTCCACGGACTTAGTTCCCATGCCGCCAAAGCTCCTGAAAAGGGACGCAGTGCCCTCGACGCCGCTGAACTTATGAATGTAGGTGTCAACTATCTCCGTGAGCACGTACCGGGAGATGTCCGCATGCATTATGCCTACATTGATAACGGCCTTCCGGCAAATGTTGTTCCGGATATCGCGAAGACAAATTATTTCATACGCTCCTACTTACGTTCCCGCACCGAAGATGCAAGCGAACGTGTAGACAACTGCGCAAGAGGTGCCGCTCTTATGACAGACACCACCGTCGATATCGAACTGGTTGCAAGCTGCAGTGAGATGAAAGTTAACCGGGTACTGACAGAATTATATTACGATGCCATGACCCAAGTCCCGACACCGACTTATACACCGGAAGAACTGGATTTCGCAAAGCAGATTACAGAAGAAGCCGGGCTCATCAATGACGGGACACTATTCTCCGGCCTGGAATCGCTTGAAGATGAGCCGGTTCCGATCGCTATCGGCACAGATGCTTCACAGGTCAGCCACACGGTTCCGCTGATCACCTTAAGTGCCGCTACGATGTGTAAAGGCACCCCGCTTCATCACTGGGCTGCTGCCAAACAGGCCGGTATGACTATCGGACAGAAAGGTATGCTCTATGTTGCAAGATGTATGGCAGAAGGTACGAAATTATTGATGGAAACACCGGGAAGTATTGAGAAAGCGTGGGAGCTTCATAAGCTGACTCCTTAAAGCTTCTGTTCATAAGGAGACGGAGGATTTTTATAAATTCTCCGTCCCAAACAAAAAAACTATAACAATTTATCCCCCAAGGAGGTTATAACTATGGTCACAAAAAAAGCGAGATCATTCTTCTTGCCGTAAAACCACAAAATGCACCAGAAGCTCTGTCACAGTGCAAAAAAGCCCTGGATGGAAAAGCTTTGATGTCCATCGTAGCCGGTGTCACTGTCGAGAGACTCCAGAATATGATCGATGGCACACCTAGAATTTTAAGACTTCTTCCTAACACCCCTGCAATGGTATACGTGGTGCTGTAATTGAATGCATCAATGTAAGTACAGAAAAATCCCGTTCATTATAATCATTGTCATTCTATGTCGATTAATGCGATAGAATTATCAGACAAAAGAGGAGTTATCCACAGTTTCCCGTGGATAACTCCTCTTTTGTTGGGGATAACTGGAATTACTCTGCAAAATTTGTCGTTAAAATAAGCCGGGAGATTTTCAGAAATCTACCGGCCTATTTTACATTTTTTCTACATTTTCATCCTCTTTATCACCTTCAACCGTGTAAATTCTTCTCTCTCTTTCTCCTCCAGTGCATTACTGATCGTATGCACCAGATTCGTATACATCGGTATCGTAATATTCTTAAGCGCATTTGCCCGCTTCTGTGTCTTCTTGATATTTGCCGCCAGACGGTACGCCGAGTTTTCCACCTCTGCCAGCTTGATCGTAAGCTCTTTCACTTCCCGGAAGGCTTCTCTTGCGATATCCACCGACTCATGCGTGGTGCTGAACGAATACGTCAGATCATTCTGTTTCGCATCGTACTTAATGTGCGGAATCTCGGTTCCCATGATACTCCTGGTCTGCATCTTCAGAGAGTCTTCGATCGGAACGGTAAATGCCAGCTCCTGAACTTTGCTGATTCCATGTTCGATATTGGCACGCTGCAGGCAGGCGTATGCTTTTGTAAATGTCGCATCGATCTCTTCCTGAATATCTTTTGCTTCATCGATCAGTCCCATCAGCTCTTTCAGAAGAATATTCCGCTTTTTATCCATCAAGTCATACCCCTGACGCGCAAGCATCAGAGAATTCTTCGCAAGCATCAGATTTCCCTTGGTAGGAAATTCTCTCGGATCCATATGCATCCCTCCTACTCTTCTGTCTCCAGCGTATCCCGCGTATCCTTCCAGTACTTCTCAATCAGCTTCGTATCAATACGGTCCAGTTCTTCCTTCGGCAGAAGTCCAAGAAGTTCCCATCCAAGATCCAAAGTCTCCATCATCGTACGGTTCTCCGTCGGTCCCTGCCCGATATAACGTTTTTCAAATTCTTCACCGAACTTCAGATACTGCTTGTCAATCGGCGACAATTCATCCTCGCCAATAACGGAAGCAAGGTTTCTCGCCTCTCCGACCTTCGCATAAGCGGAGAATAACTGGTTTGCAAGATCCTGATGATCTTCTCTCGTGTATCCTTTTCCGATACCGTCCTTCATCAGACGCGAAAGCGATGGCAGGATACTGATCGGCGGATAGACTGCCTGACCGTGAAGATTACGGTCCAGTACGATCTGTCCTTCTGTAATGTATCCGGTAAGGTCCGGGATCGGATGTGTAATATCATCATTCGGCATGGTCAGGATCGGAAGCTGTGTTACGGAACCATTTGCCCCGTCCACAATACCGGCACGTTCATAGATTGTTGCCAGTTCACTGTATAAATATCCCGGATATCCTTTTCTTGACGGAATCTCGCCACGGGAAGAAGACACTTCACGCATGGCTTCCGCAAAAGAAGTCATATCCGTCAGGATAACCAAAATATGCATATTTTTCTCAAATGCCAGATACTCTGCTACCGTCAGTGCTACCTTCGGCGTGATCAGACGCTCCACCACCGGGTCATTCGCCAGGTTCAAGAACATACACACATGGTCTGCCACACCGCTTTCCTCGAATGTCTTACGGAAGAATTCCGCCACATCGTGCTTCACACCCATTGCTCCGAATACAACTGCGAACTGTTCATTCGAATTGTCACCAAGCGAAGCCTGCTTGACGATCTGTGCCGCAAGCTGATCATGCGGAAGTCCGTTTCCTGAGAATATCGGAAGCTTCTGCCCGCGGATCAGTGTCGTTAGTCCGTCAATTGCCGAGATTCCGGTACGGATATAATTTCTCGGGTATTCCCGTCTGACCGGATTCAGCGGAAGTCCGTTTACATCCCGCTTCTCAGCATCTGTGATCGGTCCAAGGCCATCGATTGCTTCCCCGATCCCGTTAAATGTACGGCCCAGCATTTCCTCTGACACGGCAACTTCCATCGGATGTCCCGTAAGCCTCGTGTGGGTATTATCCAGCGACATATTTTCCGTTCCTTCAAATACCTGGATCACGGCCTTATCTTCATCCAGCTCCACGATACGTCCCATTTTCCTCGTATCATGATCTACAATAAATTCCACGATCTCATCGTAAAATGCATTTTCCACGCCTTCCAGTACGACGAGAGGGCCATTAATGCTGCTCAGTCCAAGATATTCTATTGCCATCTTACGTCCCTCCCTTTACGCATTTTTCTCGATGACGCGGTTATAAAAGTCATCAATATCCAGTTTATACAGATCCAGTAACTGCAGATTGTCATTCGGCACATCATACTTGATCGCAATGACCTTCTCAAATATACCTTCTGCCTTCAGCACCGACATCGGCATCCCCATCGCCACCAGTTTCCGGCTCGTCTTATACAGATACAGAATAACATCCATCATCTTGAACTGCTTCTCAAGTGATACACACGTATCATCCTTATGAAATGCATTCTGCTGCAGGAATCCCAGACGAATCACCTTCGCAATCTCCAGGATCAGCTTCTGGTCATCCGGAAGCACATCCCCGCCGATCAGTTTTACGATCTCCATCAGGCTGCTCTCCTGGTTCAGGATCGCCATCAGACGGTTCCGGTAATCAACGAATTTCGGCGATACATGATCCGAATACCAGCCGCTTAAGTCGTTCAGGTATTCACTGTAACTTGTCAGCCAGTGGATCGCAGGGAAATGTCTCGCATACGCCAGTGATTTGTCCAGTCCCCAGAAACAGCGCACGAAACGCTTCGTATTCTGCGTAACCGGTTCAGAAAAATCTCCTCCCTGCGGAGATACCGCTCCGATGATAGAGACCGATCCTGTCGCACCATTTAACGTCTGCATCATGCCGGCTCTTTCATAGAATGCCGACAGTCTCGATGCCAGATACGCCGGGAATCCTTCCTCCGCCGGCATCTCTTCCAGTCGTCCCGAAAGCTCTCGCAGTGCCTCTGCCCATCGGGATGTCGAGTCCGCCATGATCGCCACATCATACCCCATATCACGGTAATATTCCGCCAGTGTCAGTCCGGTATAAATGGACGCCTCACGGGCAGCTACCGGCATGTTCGATGTATTGGCGATCAGCGTCGTTCTGTCCATCAATGGATTGCCCGATTTCGGATCGACCAGCTCCGAAAACTCTTCCAGAACCTGTGTCATCTCATTTCCACGCTCGCCGCATCCGATATATATGATAATATCCGCATCCGACCATTTTGCGATCTGATGCTGGGTCATCGTCTTACCCGTTCCGAATCCTCCCGGGATCGCAGCCGTTCCACCTTTTGCAATCGGGAACATCGTATCCAGAATTCGCTGTCCTGTTACCAGCGGCACACTTGCCGGGAATCTCCGGCTCACCGGTCTCGGTACACGGATCGGCCAGTGCTGTGTCATCGAAAGTTCTCTTTTTTCTCCATTGAACAGTTCAATCGTAACCAGCGTCTCATCAATCGTATATTCACCATCCGGAACCACCGATACAACAGTCCCTTCTACTCCCGGCGGAACCATGCATTTGTGCACGATAGCCCGCGTCTCCGGCACTTCCGCAATGATCGTTCCACCCTGTACCATATCGCCTTCAGCCACTGTGATATGCGTCTCCCAGAGTTTCTGACGGTCCAGTGCATCCACACTGACACCACGGGTGATAAATGCCCCGCCCTTGTCAGCGATCCGCTCCAGCGGTCTCTCAATACCGTCAAAGATATTATTCAGGATGCCGGGTGCCAGCGTAACCGACACTGCCGCTCCCGTACCTTCTACAAGTTCTCCCGGATGCAGTCCGGAAGTCTCCTCATACACCTGTACCGTCGTCCGGTCCTTATCCAGGGAAATGACTTCGCCAACCAGCTTTTCTTCTCCCACATGGACCATTTCCGACATCTTAAAATCCGTCTTCCCTTTCAGGTAAATGACCGGGCCGTTGATGCCATATATCTTTTCTGTCTTTCCGCTACTCACCCTTTACACCTCCCCGGAACTGGAATTTCTGGTATTCATTCTCCAGTGCACCTTTGAATGCATAGTCCACCAGGACATTCTTCTCAGGCACAACCGCACGCACCCCGCCGATAAAATCCACTTTGCTGATCGTCAGCGTCATTCCCGTACGTTCTTCCAGATATGTCTTCTTGTCTGCATCAGACGGATTGATATAGATCGTCATCGCCATCCCCGATGCAAACTGTGCTGCTTTCTCTATATAACGGATCAGAACTTCTTTATACTCTTCCGTTCTCATGAACGCCAGAAGCTTTAACTGCACTTCTTCGAACAGTTCCGTCTTAAGTTCTGTCTGCGTCTTTCCCATCTCACGTTTTAATTCAAGCTGCGCCTTTGACATTGCCATGTTCAGCTGCTGTTTCGCAGTCACACTCTCTGCACGCACTCTCGTCTCCGACTGCCGTCTGGCTTCGATCTGATGCTGTTCGAACACACTTCGAAGCGCATCCTCATGCTGCTTTACGATCGCATTCGCCTCCGCTCTTGCTTCTTCCATCGCCGCCGTCCGGATATGCGTGATCTTCTCTTCGTTTGTCAAATGTGCCACCTTCTTCCTGTCTATAATTTCAACCCTATCGCTTCATTTACATACGACGTGATAAAATCTTTCTTACGTCCGGTCCCGTGTCTGTCAGGAATCTCGATCAGAAGCGGCATCGTCCGCTCCAGCTTGATCTCGTCTATCAGGTCCGGGAATTCTCTTCCGAATTTCTCCGTCAGCAGAATCACACCTACATCCTTATCCTCCATGGCATTCTCGATCGCACACCGGAGTTCTTCTCTTTCATGTACCACGATTCCGTCTACCCCTGCGAGACGCATTCCTGTCAGAGTATCGATATTATCACTGATCAGATACATCTTCATCTTACAATTTACCTAAGATCATGAAGGAGATGATCAGTCCGTACAGACACACACCTTCTGCAAGACCTACGAAGATCAGTGACTTACCAAGTGCACTGGAATCCTCGCTGATTGCCCCAAGAGCCGCACTTGCTGCACTTGCAACGGCGATACCACCACCGACGCAGGAAAGACCGGTTGAAAGTGCTGCTGCCAGGTATCCGAATCCGGTTGCGTTCGATGCCGTATTGCCGGCTGCTTCTGCTGCCTGTACCGGATCTCCCGCAAAGAGCATGATTCCCGCGATCAGAACAGTACTAAAGAAGAAAAATACATTCGTGCCGATGGCTCTTTTATAACGCTTCTTCGTCCTCTGTCCGATCAGGAAATATCCGAATGGAATTACAATGCTAAGTAACAATGTTGCAATTAACAATAATCTAACTGTCAGGCTCATATTTTTGTCCTCCTGTAAATATATCTCTGAATTCTGTCTTATTATTTTTCCTCTACAGAACCTGCCACTGGCAGCTTCTTTCGAACGCATGGCGATTTATCCTCTGGATCACAAAATCACTTAAATCGTTTCTTTACTTTTCGTCACTCTGGCTGTGAAACGGCTTGAACTCCCGTCCGGTTCCCTTATAGAACCTGCTGAACATCTCATAATATTCCAGACGCAGTACCTGGATACCGACGACCAGACCTTCCAGTCCGCACACCAGCACATTTCCAAGCACAAACACGATCCAGTTCGTATGCCCCGCACTTGCGCCGGATAACATCAGCACAACCTCCATCATCGCCGCATGGCTGACGGCAAATGCACCGATACGCACATAAGAAATGGTATTGGAGAAATAGCTCAGCATCGTCTCGAACAGTTCGAAGAACGCCTGCACGAAGAACATTACCTTGCCCTCTTCCATCTTCTTATGCTGCTTTGTCACCAGATTGCCCAACGGTTCCTTGAATACGAACAAGATCACCGGAACTCCCAGGAAGATCACCATCAGGATATTGCCCGGAACCTTATGTCCCGTCATGTAAAGCACGATCGTCAGCACCAGGAATCCGTAGAACACCAGTCCCGCGATTCCATTATGGGAAAATAACATATTTTCCACATCATGACTCTTGATCGAATTGATCACGTTAAAGATCATCACCAGGATATTCAGTCCCATGCCAAATGCAATGGCAACCACAAATACTGTGTTGAGCTGTCCGATAAACGGCAGGTTCGTCATCGCATCCACCGGCCTTAACCAGTGTGCCTGTATCACATCTTCGAATCCGAAGATACTTCCGAACATGAATCCAAAGAATGTTGAGAACAGTCCCGCAATGGATATGATCCCAGCCAGGTTGATCTTCTTAATCAGGTACAAAAGCCCGCCGAATACAAACAGGCATAAGCCCTGGCCGACATCCCCGAACATCGCACCAAAGATAAATGTATACGTCAGTGCCACGAACATCGTCGGATCCATCTCATCATTTGCCGGAAGCCCGTACATCCGTATGAACATCTCGAACGGCTTGAAGAACCTTGGATTCTTAAGCTTCGTCGGCGGCTCTCCGAAGAATTTCTCCTTGTCTTCTTCTACAACAACGAATACCTTATCATCATTCTTCGATTCCGCCAGGAATTTGTTCACATCATCTTCGCCCATCCATCCGCACAGGATGTAATAGTCTTCTTTATTATCTCCCTCTTCAATCCTTGCCGCCAGCTTGCGGACATCAAAGTTCGTAGCCAGTTCTTCCAGACGCGTCTTCGCACCTCGGAGCTTTGCGGCATTCTTTGCCATCAGCTCACTGATCTGTTTTTTAATCCCAGCAATCTCTTTCTGTTTTTCTTCAATTTCTTTTTCAAGCTCTTCACAGGCCTGCGCCGGCGTTCCTATGTATTCGGATGGAATTGCAATCCTTTCAAAATGTAAGGAATTGAATACCGAATCCACCTTACTGGAATCCGCATTCGATACGAAATAACATCCGTATACATAATTTTCATTCCTCGTACCTTCGATAAATACCGCATTCAGATCATCAAATAAATATTTTTCCAGACGTTTGTAATAATTCACATCTACCCGTCCGAACCGGACTTTCATATATTTATACTTTAATGATTTCTGCATATCCAGTTCCAGTGTCCGGAACGGCTCCATGATCAGAAGCTTTTCTTTGTATTCATCTACCTGCTTCTTCGTTAACTCTTTCTTCTCCAGCAGATCCAGATAGTCATGATTGACATCCCGGATCAGGTTCAGCATATCCTCCTGATTCATCGATACATCGATCCTCCGGTCTTCATCCGCTAACAGTGCGCTGAACTGTTCTGCCTTCGCAAGCGGCTCTTTGTATGGATTGACTTCCACAAAAGGCTGCAGGTTGTCGGTCGTCTTAAGCTCTGCCGCCGCATTCTCAAGCTGCATCTCGTATTTCGACAGATACACCTCGCAGACACGGTCGATATCATTCTTCGGCCCGCTGATGCTTAAGAACTTCATCTTAACAATCATTGATTCACACCTCCTAAGTATCCTAATGTCTCTCCCTTCGTCAAACCGTAACGGATACACTCAAGGGCTGTCGTTAGTTTATAGATTTCTTCTTCTTTCAGGAACAGATACGTATTGACGATCGCGATCGAATACGGATCATTCCTTTTATCAGTCAGGTACAACTTCCGCAGGCAGTCGCGGTACATCTGTTCCAGTGTTTTATCCGTCTGCATATAATTATATTTTCCTGCATAGTACGTCTTTTCCACTTCTGCTTCAAACTGTTCCAGTGTCGGCGTCTCCACCAGTGTCTTGAATTCTTCTACTTTTATCCGATAGTGGATCGGGATCGTCATCGAATAGATATCCGGCGGAAGCATATGATAATACTTCTTCGCACGGTAGATCCACTGAAGATTCAGAAGATCGATCTTCATTCCATAGTCCTTTAAGAATATCTTCTGCTCATGTCCTTTCAGAACCCGTTTCCCCTTTTTCCACATCGTAGAAAAATAATACAGATCCAATGCCAGATCATAATCAAACAGCGTTCCCGCTCCGGAATCTCTGATTCTGGCAAGCGCACCATAATATTCCGTATCCCGTAAGTTATCTACAAGCTCGTCGATATTTTTCGAAGTTATCAACCGGTCTATGGAAATTTGTGAATATCTGTCAAAAAACTCTTTCTTGTATTCCAGATCAAATGGTTTCTCATAATGATTGAACACGATCCTCAAACAGTAGTTGATCAGATCGACTTCATACCGTTTCCAGTATAATTTTAAGAACGTCTTCTGCTCCATCCCGGCAAACCGGAAGATCCTCGAATAATCATCGAACAACGACTGATACAGGATCTTCTCCACATTTCCCCTATGATATAAGGAAACATCCATCCGCTCCACATATGGTGCATACGCCGTCTTGTCTTTCAGATATTCAATTGCTTCTGTCACTGTACCAAGACCTGCGATCGTATCATAATCTTTCTCTTTCAGAAGCTTCGCCGACATCGCACGTACCTTTGTCGTGATCCCGCTGTAAGCCATCACATTTCCCATACGCTACACCTCGATCATATGTCTTACGATTTCCTCTGCATAAATGTCATGATTTTCTTCGTATTCCCTCTTCAGATCATCAATCGCCTTCTGGTCCTTCTTCCGTTCCCGGTCCAGAACTTTCTCTACTTCCTGCTGCGACTTTGCTTTTATCTTCTCCAGTTTTTTCTGTGTCTCTTCTTCCAGGTCCCGGTCAAATTGATTCCTTTCTTCCTGTATCTGTTTTTCAATTTCACTTTTCTGCTGTCTGGCATGCTCTACGATCGCCTCCGCCGTTTCTTCCACTTCAGCCAATTTCTCAATAACAGAGTTCATAAGCCGCCCTCCTTTTTGCACATTTCACAACGAATAATTGTTACTTTTTTATCCATGTTATAATAATACACCTATTTTCTAAAATTACCACTATCATTTTGTATATATTGTATTATTTTTCTCAATTCTTCTGACAATTTCCACTTCCATTGACTTTTTCCTGCACAGACGCTAAACTAAGAACGATTTGCAAAATGTCAGAGAATCCTTGCAAATCCATTGATTATAAGGAGGAACACACATATGCGTCTTAGAAATATACCACGTGCAGAGAGCGTTCTCGAAGCCTGCAAAGAAGTTGTTAAGAATCCGGAAAGCTTATGCGGACACTGGAATCAGGAGTTCCAAAATGAACGACCGCTGCACATCGAGATCGGTATGGGAAAAGGTCAGTTTCTTCTGACTCTCGCAGCCGAAAACCCACAGATCAACTACGTCGGCATCGAACGCTATTCCAGCGTCTTATTACGTGCCGTTGAGAAATTCCAGGAACTGGAAGCCGAAGGAAAAGTTCCTGCCAACATCCGATTCATCTGTATGGATGCGAATGACCTGCCGACGGTATTCGCCCCGGCGGAAGTATCCCGTATCTACCTGAACTTCTCCGATCCATGGCCAAAGGCCCGCCATGCAAGAAGAAGACTGACATCCAACGAATTTTTCAAGCTTTATGACAAAGTCCTGACTGCAGACGGAACCGTAGAATTCAAGACAGACAACCGTCCGCTCTTCGACTTTTCCGTAGAAGAACTTAAGACTTCCGAACTGTTCGTTCTGGATCAGCTTTCCTATGATCTTCATAATGACAGTAAGATGAACCAGGGAAATATTATGACCGAATATGAAGCAAAATTCTCTTCCATGGGCAATCCGATCTGCAAACTGATCGCAAAACGCAGATAAAGGAACCTCTTCCCTTTCCTTTCATATATTAATAGAGAGCATATCTTATGCTCCTGTAATCCTGTGAAAGGGTGGAAGCTTATGTTACATCTGACGACACAAAACTTTGAAAGCTTCAGGGCCTGTCACTGGCAGCTTTCTTCCGATGCACCGGCGGGTGAAAGCACGGACCATCCCGTGTTTGCCGTAGTCATGTTCTACGCCGTCTGGTGTGGAAAATGTGCAATGATGCGTCCCATTATAGAAGATCTCGAAAAAAAATATCAGAAAAAATATTCCGGCAGCATTCGCTTTTTTGAAGTAGAGACCACAGAATCCGGACTTCTCGCAGCTGAGTATCAGACAGATCTTCTTCCGACATTTCTCTTTTTCAAAGACCAGGAACTGATCGCTGTCATGCAGGGGATGATATCACAGAACGATTTTGACGCACGTCTACAGAAAATCTTTAGAAATAGTTAATTTATATTTCCTAGGAAAACATAGTTTTTTATGCTATATTTAAGAAGTAACAGGGATAAATATATTTAATAAAAAGGGGGCATGGTGAACACACCACGCATTATGAAAAATTTAAAAAGAGCATTACCAGTTGCCATGGCAGTTGTACTTGGTTCTACTGCGGCACCATTGGTCGTAAAGGCAGATTCATCTAAAGTTGTAACACTTGGAGCCAACCTGTCAGATTCACAGAAGAATTCCATGTATGAGTACTTTGGTACCTCTTCTGACAAAGCAGATGTCATCGAAGTTACCAATACAGATGAAAGAAAATATCTCGAAGGGGTCGCTCCGGAAGAACAGATCGGTACCCGTACCTACAGCTGTTCATATGTAGAGCCGACCACAAGCGGCGGAATCCAAGTAAAGGTTTCCAACTTAACTTATGTTACAAGTTCTATGATCTCCAGTACACTTCTTACATCCGGTGTTGAGAACTGTAACGTTATCGCTGCTTCTCCGATCGAAGTATCCGGAACAGGCGCACTGACAGGAATCATGATGGCTTATGAGAAAGCCACCGGAACAACTCTGAACGAAGATCAGAAGGCTGCCGCAACCGACGAACTTGTCACAACAGGAGATCTGGCAAATGATATCGGACAGGACAAAGCCGAAGATGTCATGAATGATGCCAAAGAAAGCGTTATTGAAGACGGCTTAAAAGATGAAAACGATATTCAGGATGCAGTGGAAGATGCTGCCAAGAATAACGATGTCACTCTGACACAGGAACAGATCGACAAGATCACTGAACTGTTAAAGAACATTTCCCAGTATGACTATGATGTCAAAGCACTGAAGAATACACTGAACAACATCGACGGAAAGAGCGAGGGATTCTTCTCCAACCTCTGGAATTCCATCAAAGGAATCTTCGGCGGCAGTGACAGCTCTGATGGCGGAATCATCAACAATACGGATGACAGTGCACTCGGCGATGATGTCGTAAGTAACAGCACACTGGATTCTTCCGACAACTCTTCTTCGAACAATTCCGACAGCGCAGATAATTCTTCCGACAGCAGTTCGGATGACAACAGCGATAACAGCGGATTCTGGGGCAAGATCAAGAAATTCTTCAAGGATCTGTTCGGCGGAAGCGATTCTAAAAAAGACAATTCAGATAAGAGCAAAAACGATGCCAATACAGAGGACAGCAAAGATACTGATGATGATCAGTCTGACGACACACAGAATGATTCTCTGAACAGTGATGCAGATTCTTCAGATGCCGGCACAACAGACAACTCTGCTGATGATTCTTCACTGAATAACAGTGCCGATGATCAGTCCGATACTCAGAGCAGCTTACCAGGCAGCAGCGAATCAGATTCTTCCAACTCTGATACGTCTGATTCCACAGCTAACGGCTCTGCCAACTAGACATAAGCATTAGCAGGTAATTATAGTAACAAACGAATTATAATGACAATACAGCAAACCTGCCACTGGCAGCTTTTCTTGCACACTTTGGTATAAAAACACCGGGAAGCTTAAAAAAACTTCCCGGCGTTTTTTATTTTACTTCATTCAAATTAAACTCTCTCTATTCCAAAATTTAAATAATCCTAAAATTACTCCTCTTAAAATTCAAACACAGCAACTCCGTAAGGCGGCAGCTTATAAGCAAATGAATACGGTCTTCCATCACATTCTTTTGCCTCAGCCTTATAGATCTTCTTCCTTACCTCTCCGGTTCCGCCGTATTTTTCCTCATCACTGTTCAGAATCAACTTATACTGTTTCTTTCTCGGAACTCCGACTCTGTAATCATCTCTTGCCATCGGCGTAAAGTTGCAGACGAACAACAGATTCTTCTTTGCACCTTTGGAATGTCTCATGAAACTATAGATACTTCTGTATCCATCATCCGCATTGATCCATTCAAATCCTTCCCAGCTCTGATCCATCTCATACATCGCCTTATGACTCTTATACAGATGAAGCAACGCTTTTACCCACTCTTTCATCTGCTGATGCTCCGGCTCAGCCAACAGGAACCAGTCAAGTTCTCTTTCCTCGCTCCATTCACGAAGCTGAGCGAATTCCTGCCCCATGAAAAGAAGCTTCTTACCGGCGTGTCCCATCATGAATGCATAACCAGCTTTAAGGTTAGCATATTTATCAAATCCCAGTCCCGGCATCTTATTAAGCATCGAACACTTAAGATGTACCACTTCATCATGCGACAATACCAGGATATAATTCTCACTGTATGCATAACTCATGGCAAATGTCATCAGATGATGATTATCCTTACGGAAATATGGATCCAGCTTCATATATTCCGTGAAATCGTGCATCCATCCCATATTCCACTTCAGGCTGAAACCTAAACCGCCTTCTTCCACTTCACCGGTAACCTTCGGCCATGCTGTAGATTCTTCTGCGATCATGAGTGCTCCCGGATTTCTTCCAAGAACAACAGAGTTCAAATGTTTGAAGAAATCAATCACTTCAAGGTTCTTATTCTCACCATACTTATTCGCTACCCATTCGCCATCTTTCCGTCCATAATCCAGATATAACATAGACGCAACAGCATCTACACGAAGTCCGTCTATATGGAATTTTTCAATCCAGAACAATGCATTGGAGATCAGGAAATTGCGGACTTCATTTTTTCCAAAGTCAAACACTTTTGTTCCCCAGTCCGGATGTTCTCCAAGTCTTGGATCTGCATATTCATACGTCGCAGTTCCGTCAAAATCAGCAAGTCCATGTGCATCCTTCGGGAAATGGGCCGGTACCCAGTCCAGAATGATACCGATCTTATTTCTATGCAGATAATTGATCATCCATGCGAAATCTTCCGGTGTTCCATACCGGGATGTCGGTGCATAATAACCAGTCACCTGATATCCCCAGGAACCGTCAAACGGATGCTCCGCGATCCCCATCAGCTCCACATGTGTATAACCCATTTCTTTAATATATTTGGTAATTGCTCTGGCAAACTCTCTATATGTATAGAAACCTTCATCTTCCCGTCCCGGATGGCGCATCCAGGAACCAATATGTGCCTCATAGACAGACATCGGCTTATGCTTATGATTCCAGGTCTTTCTGTGGGTCATCCATTCTGTATCCGTCCATTTTATATTCTCGATATCTGTAACTCTGGATGCTGTTCCAGGTCTTAATTCCGCATAATTGGCATATGGATCTGCCTTAAATATCTGTTCTCCCGAATAAGTCTCAATACAATACTTATACATCTGATTTTTCTTCACACCAGGTATAAAACAGGTATAGATTCCCAGAGGTTCTTCTCTCTTCATTGGGTTCGCCTCTGTATCCCATTCATTGAACTCTCCGACTACCGAAACTGCCTGTGCATGCGGTGCCCATACCGCAAAATACACACCTTTTTGTTTTCCGTCCTGTACCAGATGTGCACCCAGCTTCTTATAAATCTCGTAATGATTGCCCTGTCCGAAAAGGTATTGATCCAGCTCGCCTATTTCATACGGTTTCTTCTTTTTTTCAGCCATAATTACCCCTCGCATTCTGTTGCATATTTATAACAACATTATACTTTACAAAAGGGCAAAAAGAAAGAGTTTTGACAGTTTAGTTTGTCAAAACTCTTCCAAAATCTGACTTAAATTTTAAAATCTTCTTCTTTCAGAATAATTCTGTCAGAATCATCTGTTCCCTTACCAAATACTCTTCGTGCAAGGTGTTTTACATTTGCTTTCTGTGAATGAGCAATTGCTTCATCCATGATCTCTTTAACTTCTGCAACAGATACTGCATGGTCTTCTCTTTGCATTACATCGATACGGCTGTACAGTGCAAGGATTCCCATCTCATCCAGTTTATATCCATTCTCTTTCGCATATGTCTGACCGAATGTTACCAGCTCATCATTAATGAATACCGGAAGTTCCAGTTTCGAACTGAATTTCTTCTTGAATTCCGGATTAGCTGTCATCAGACGCTCCAGAGGTTTTCTCTGATCTTCCAGTACGAAAAGTAATTCACCTGTCTTCTTTTCCATCAGATAATTAAGTTCTTTTACCGTTCTTGAATTCAGCTTGCCAGCATGTTCAATGATGATTGCTCCTCCACGAAGCTTCTGGATGATATTCGTAAGTTCTTTCTTATTCAAAGACTCACCTGTAACGATCGCTACTTTACCCTGTTTCAGATTTCTCTGTTTCTGGATTGCTTTTACGATATCAACCGCAAGAACTGTTTTACCAGATCCTTTTCTTCCGATTACCAGAAGGTTTCCTGTCTTGGAAGTACCCTCTCTCTGGGCACGTCTGTCATTATCAAGAACCTCTACGATCTGTTCACTCATTCCTCTTACCGGAACGAAATATGAGAATAACTTCTTCTGTTCTTCCGTAAGTCCTGCCTTTAATCCGATTTCACTCGTTGCACTCAGATCATATCTTCCTGTTACAACGAATCCGGTATCAAATGGAACTCCACCTTTTGACTTTTTAATTCTTGCCTGGATCTCTTCTTCGGATGGCTCTTCAATCTCTAATTCTTCTGTGTCATCCTCATCTTCGATCTCTTCTTCGTCAAAATCTTCTTCCTCAAAGTCGCCTTCGTCAAAGTCTCCTTCATCAAGATCCTCTTCCTCAAAGTCAGCTTCGTCAAAATCTTCCCCTTCAAGGTCTTCGCCAAAATCAAGCTCTTCGTCATCGTCGATCTCTTCTTCGTCGAAATCCTCTTCGTCCATATCTTCTTCAAAGTCGCCTTCGTCAAAATCGGTTTCTTCATCATCTATGTCTTCAAAGTCGTCTTCGTCATCGTCTTCGTCAAAATCGGCCTCTTCAAGTTCTTCCTCGTCAAGATCTTCTTCCTCAAAATCAGCTTCGTCAAAGTCTTCCTCGTCGAAATCTTCTTCCTCAAAGTCGCCTTCGTCAAAGTCTTCTCCTTCAAGATCTTCTTCCTCAAAGTCGGCTTCGTCAAAGTCTTCCCCTTCAAGATCCTCTTCCTCAAAGTCGGCTTCGTCAAAATCACCTTCCTCGAAACTGCTTCCATTCATATCCAGTCCGTCAAGCTCATCTTCGATTCCTTCTATGAAATCTTCATCCATTCCCGGACCGTCTTCAAGTTCTTCCTCATAAATCTCATCTTCGGAATCTTCATTTTCACTCTCCATCTCTTCCATCAGACGGACAATGTCATCCGGTATTCTCTGTGTATTTCTTTCAGATTCTTTCTCGTCGGCTGCCTCTTCCTCAGCTTTTCTTGCTGCCTCTTCCTCGGCCTTTCTTCTGGCCTCTTCTTCGGCTGCTCTTCTTGCTTCTTCTTCAGCCTTTCTTGCTGCCTCTTCCTCGGCTTTTCTTCTGGCTTCTTCCTCAGCTGCTTTTCTTGCTGCTTCTTCTTCAGCCTTTCTTCTGGCCTCTTCTTCGGCTGCTTTTCTTGCTGCCTCTTCCTCAGCTGCTTTTCTTCTGGCCTCTTCCTCAGCTGCTTTTCTTGCTGCCTCTTCTTCAGCTTTTCTTCTGGCCTCTGCTTCAGCTGCTTTTCTTTCTACTTCTTTGCGCTCTTCTTCCTGACGGATTCTTGCCTGTTCTCTTTCCTTCTGGAGACGCTCCTCATCTTTGGCTTTCTGCTTTGCAATCGCCTCTTCATGATCTTTCTGTTTTGCTTCCCATTTCTGAAGGATATCATCGATCATCATCTGACCGTTTGCCAGGATTTCATCCTCGCGCTCTTTCATTGCTTCTTCTTCAATATTAATACCGCTTGCAACAGCAACACCCTGTGCCAGAGCTTCTTCTAATGTGGCCCCCGTAACTACCTGTTTGATTGCTGATGCATGCTCTTCAGGTGTCTCAACAGATGCTTCCGGTTCTTCTTCCCTGTACATCGGAGTCTCTTCCACTGCTGCAGTTGCTTCCGGTACAACTTCCTCCGGTACGACATCTGCCTGTGCGGCTTCCTCCGGTATTTCAAACTCTTCCTGCATCGGAACCGGCTCCGGCGGAATCTCCTGTACTTGTGCATCATCTATTCTCTGCACCGTACTTTCCTGTACCTCTTCCTCAGAACCTTCATCATATTCATTCTCATCGTCAACTTCTTCCAATGTTGACTCCGTCTGTTTTACAGGTTCCGGCTGCTTCTTTACTGCTCCCGGACGGCTGTCATATTTTTCCTGCTGAAGCGGCGTCAGTGGCTTATACTTCATCTTAAGTTCCATCGCCAGGTATACATACTTTCCTTCGCTGAACCAAAGAATCAGGTCATCACATTCTTCCAGACATTCCGCAGTCATTCCCGCCTCATCATATAACTTGGCAAGTTCATATGCCCATTTTTCAATATATTCCGCTTTTTTAAATTCTTCCAACGCCGCAATCTGATCCGAAAGTGCTGCTCCCTGAGTTCTCAGGATCTTATACTTCAGGATATATTGATTCGGGTCTTTTGGCGCCAGCTTAACAAACTCTTCATAACAGTCTGTCGCTTCTCTAATATCCTTAATCTTTAATGCCAATGTACCTAATCGATATACGATTTTACGGCTTCCCGGTGCTCTGTCAAATGCCAGGAATAAGATATCTCTCCCTTTCTTAAATTCTCCGTTATATTCATAAATCTCACTTACCGTATTAAGCATAGAAGCGTTCTTTACTCTTCGCCAGTCTATACTTTCAGCAATATCCATTGCTTTCTGGTATTCCTTTTTTTCCAGATGATCAAGCATCTGCTCGGTCTTTACCCTATATTCATATTTATCCAATATTTCTCACCTCAAATATTTATTTTAAAAAAGCGTATTTCCCTACAATTTTACTTATATAAGTTTATCATATGACCTGTCTATTGTCAAAATATCCGGTTAAATATGTTAAAAAAATATTACAAAAGTTACAAAAGTTTATAATTTATTGTCGGCAGCTTCTTCCGAATGCATGGCAATGCCGAAAACCTGCCACTGGCAGCTCCTTACGAAC
>OHYE01000424.1_pt1 | contig 23630 bp, 30 predicted proteins | sample 1580141 | NCBI WGS metagenome assembly OHYE01 (sample SAMEA3882530, study PRJEB24775) | human gut metagenome | biome: human-associated habitat; feature: intestine environment; material: feces | place: Netherlands | collected 2009/2010 | reverse complement strand
ATAAAGGACGGGAGCAAGGATTGAAAGAAGGACGGGAGCAGGGACTGGAAGAATATACAAGGAATAAGCACCAATCCCATCATTGGCTGCTAAGTTGGGAGCAGGAAGAAGAAATCTTAAATCAATTCAATGATGGAACCGGTAAACAAGTTACTGCAAATGAAATCAAAACAGTTTTGGATGAAGCCTGTGGCAAGGATACTGGGCGCGTGTATGTCTACAATGTATTGAAAAGACATGGCTGGAGCAAAAAAATGCCCCGCTCAAGGCATCCGAAAGCAGCAGATGAAGAGGCTTGTGAAGCCTCAAAAAAATTAAATCCTGTGTGCTGGATGCCCAATCCCAAAACAAGACCAAAACTGTCCGACTGATGTTTGAAGATGAAGCTGGATTTGGGCGAATTAATAAGCCTAAAAGATGCTGGTGTCCTAAAGGTCAGAGACCATCTGTGCCTTGTCATCACATACGGGAATACCGCTATGCGTTTGGAGCAGTAGAACCTCTGAGCGGAGAAAGTTTCTTTTTGACGATGCCGAATTGCGATACGGAATGTACCAATATATTTCTTGAAAAACTTTCAGAACAGTATCCTGACGATATAATCCTGTTGGTATGCGATGGAGCTGCATGGCATAAGTCAAAAGCATTACGTTGTCCAGAAAATATACAGCTTCTTTCCATACCGCCGTACACACCTGAAATGAATCCTATCGAGCAAATCTGGAAACAAATTCGCTCGATGGGATTTAGGAACGAAGTGTTTGATTCGCTTTCAGCCGTTATGGATCGTTTATGCGAAACCATATGTTTGTTGACGACAGATATGGCCAAAAGCATTACTGGTCGTCAATGGATAATTGAATGTTTTTAGATTGAGAATAGTATAAGGCTACCGCGAGCCGTCGGATTTGTGGTGCACCACAAGTTGATACCTTCTGCCCCAACGGGTGCGAGAATACCGAGCCGATCCTGCTGACGCTGGACGAATACGAGGTCATTCGGCTGGTTGACTTGGAGCAGCAAACCCACGAGCAGTGTGCCGCGCAAATGGACATTTCCCGCTCTACCGTGCAGGAGATTTACGAAAGCGCACGGCGCAAGATCGCAGCGTGTCTTGTCCACGGGAAACCGCTGCACATCACCGGGGGAAACTACCGCATCTGCGGAGGACAGGAGGCAGCCCACTGCGGCCGTTGCTGCCGGATGCAGAGAGCCAACACAGAAAAATCCAACAAAAAATGCAAAGGAGATTCCATTATGAAAATTGCAGTTACCTATGAAAACGGTCAAATTTTTCAGCATTTCGGCCATACCGAACAGTTCAAGCTTTATGAAGCTGCAGACGGCAAAATCACTCATGCGGAAGTTGTTGATACCAACGGCAGCGGTCACGGCGCACTGGCAGGCTTCCTGATGCAGAACGGCGTGGACACTTTGATTTGCGGAGGCATCGGCGGCGGTGCGCAGGCAGCTCTGGCCGAAGCGGGCATCAAGCTCTACGGCGGTGTCAGCGGGGACGCTGATGCGGCGGTGAGCGCATTGCTCAACGGAAGTTTGGGCTACGATCCCAATGTTCACTGTGACCACCATGACCATGAGCACGGCGAGGCTGGTCACACCTGCGGTGACCACGGCTGCGGCAAGCATAGCTGCCATTGATATGGAACGCACACTGACACAGCTTCCGTTTTGGTCATCCTTGACCGAACAGGAGCAAGAAACGCTGCACCGAAGTGCCTTAGTCCGTCATTATGAAAAGGGTGCATTCGTACACAGCAGCGACAACGAATGTCTTGGAATGCTGTTTGTTCTTTCCGGCGAGATCCGCACCTATCTTCTCTCCGAGGAGGGGCGGGAGGTAACGCTGTTCCGCCTGTATCCGGGCGAACTATGCGTGCTTTCCGCCTCCTGCGTGATCAGTCAGATCACCTTTGATACGCAAATGACTGCCGGAATGGATACGGACGTTCTGATTATCCCTGCAAATGTCATTGCTGCACTCAAGGAGAAAAATCTATATGTCCGCTGCTTCCTCTATGAGTTGGCAACGAAACGGTTTTCTGATGTGATGTGGGCGATGCAGCAGATCATGTTCAAGGGATTGGATCGGCGGCTGGCAGAATTTCTCCTTGCCGAAGCGGAGCGTACCGGCTCCGACACGATACGCATGACCCATGAGCAGATCGCCCAGCACATCAGCTCGGCACGGGAGGCAGTGGCACGGATGCTCAAAAGCTTCTCGGAGGACGGACTGGTGGAGCTGAAGCGTGGTGCAATCACGCTGCGGGATAAGAACAGACTAAATCGTCTAAAATAAAAAGGAATGTGACTTCGTCACAGAAGAAAATCATAGATTTGCTACAATAAAAGCAGAAAAAAGGAAGGAGTATCCACCATGAAAGAAACGAAATACGCAGGAACTCAAACCGAAAAAAACCTGATGGCTGCCTTTGCCGGTGAGTCCGAGGCACGCAACAAGTACACCTATTTTGCATCCAAGGCCAAGAAGGAAGGCTTTGAGCAGATCGCGGCACTGTTCCTCAAAACCGCTGATAATGAGAAGGAACACGCCAAGCTGTGGTTCAAAGAACTGAACGGCATTGGCGACACCGCCGAAAACCTTCTCTCCGCCGCTGAGGGCGAGAACTACGAGTGGACGGATATGTACGACGGCTTTGCCAAAACAGCCGATGAGGAAGGTTTCCATGAGCTGGCCCAGCGCTTCCGCCTGGTCGCCGCCATTGAAAAGCACCATGAGGAGCGCTACCGTGCCCTGCTGCACAATGTGGAGATGGCGGAGGTCTTCGCCAAGAGCGAGGTCAAGGTGTGGGAGTGCCGCAACTGCGGTCACATCGTCGTGGGCGAGAAGGCCCCGGAGGTTTGCCCCACCTGCAACCATCCCCAGAGCTATTTTGAAATTCACGCAGAAAACTATTAAAGAAAGAAAAGGAGAATTATCATGGAGCAGAAGTTTTACATTTGCAAGCATTGCGGTAACATCATTGCCAAAGTTAAGGACGCAGGAGTCCCTGTCGTCTGCTGCGGCGAGCCGATGAGCGAGATCGTTCCCGGCACCACCGACGCCGCCGTGGAGAAGCACGTCCCTGTCTGGACGGTGGAAAACGGCATCGTCCATGTCAAGGTCGGCTCCGTGGAGCATCCCATGCTGCCGGAGCACTACATCGAGTGGGTATCTCTCCAGACCAAGCAGGGCAATCAGCGCAAGGAACTGCATCCCGGCGAGAAGCCGGAGGTCTGCTTCGCTCTCTGCGAGGGCGATGAAGTCGAAGCGGTCTACGCCTACTGCAACCTCCATAGTCTGTGGATAGCGTGATTCATCTTTCAAAAGGGGCTGCCGCCCAGCAAAAAATATTTGCTAGTGCGACAGCCCCGCTTTCTAATCAAAATCTCTGGTAATGTTTGTGAGCCATTTACCTCTGATATAGTGGATGAAGACCACCGGCATTTTTTCGAACTCATCCAGCGTCATTACAAAGTATACCCAGACAGGCGGCAGCTTTAAGACATATGCTGCAAGAAAGGTAAGTGGAACTGCAACAAGCCACATAAAAAGGGAATCTATGATCATTCCAAATCTGGAATCACCGCCACCCCTGAAGCAGCCGCATATAAGGCAGGTATTGATGCCTTCTCCCACAAGGCGCCAGGTTGTCATAATTATAAAAGTGCCAAGATAATAAATGGCCGTCTCTGTCAGTTTATCCCGATAGAAATCCAGTATCAGAGGACGAAGTGCCAGAATAATGACGCATCCGACCAGACTTACAACCATTGTTATTCTGAGCATGCGCTTTCCATATTCTCTTGCTGCCTCAATGTTGTCTTTACCCAGTTCCTGACTGACAATGATCGTAGTTGCATTGGCAAAACCATATCATCACCAATATGACCGAGGATTGCTGCAAACGCTGAGCTGGCAAGACTCCAGACAACATCATTTATTACAGCCGGAGTAGCAATTTTCATAAAATCCTGGAACAGAATACCTGATTTCGCAAAGAAGTATTTTATCCGAAATCTGACATCGGAACTTCTTAATGAGTAGATGAGGCAGATCAGTACTTCTGTGATTCTGGCAATGACAGTACCAAGAGCCACACCGGTAACGCCAAGCTTTGGAAATCCAAACAGACCAAAAATAAAGGTGGCATTACAAATAACATTGACACAAAGCGAAACAATGTACGTGACAGAAGGCAGCATTATTTTTCCGATGCTTCGAAGGGCGCTCATAAAAACCTGAGAGAATCCCATAAACATAAAGGAAAATGAAATTACCCTTAAGTATTCACTGCCAGCAGCAATCGTATCCGGACTGCTTGTGAAGATCTTCATGATCGTAGCCGGCACAGAAAAAGAAATCACGAAAAACACGAAGGAAACAATCAGTGAGATTCGCTCCGCCAGGCCGAGAATTCTTTCTACTGTCTTTTTATCACCTTTTCCCCAGTACTGTGCACATAAAACGGAAGCACCCGTGGCCATACCATAATATAAACAGAAAAGAATAAAAGTAAACTGGTTCGCAAGGGATGAAGCCGACATGGCAGTCTGGCTTACATATCCAAGCATTACCGTATCCGCAATGTTTACCAGCGTTCCGATCAGATTTTGGATCATGATCGGAAAGGCTAGTTTTGAAGCGTATTTTAAGAAATCTTTTTTATTCAGCATACCTGATTTTCCTTAATTTTTAGTATCCACAACCAATTGTATCATACTCTTGCATTACAAAGATATACCTTTTAGAACTATTTTTTATCTGCTGCTTCCTCTTTCAAGCGGTAAGTGCTGATTTTTTGTTAAAACAAAAGAGGGCGAGACCCAGTTGAACCAACATAAAAGCAAACTTTTATTGACATCAGCATTTCCCATAACAAAGACGAAATAAATGGTTGAAAGAAAAACATAACAAATACCACTATCAGATACACCAAAGTGGAACAATAAACACAGCGGCAGCCATACTTTCTATGAATGCAATGTATATTCTTGACACTTTTACCCTTTCCTTTTAAAAATACCCAGCTTTTATTTTAGTTTGGATAGCAAACACACCGTCTCAATCCCGGTTGTCCAAGGGAACTGATCCACAGGGACACACCGCTGCACCTCATAGCCGTTTGCGATGAAAATCTCCAGATCCCGCGCAAGGCTCGTCGGTTTGCAGGAAATGTATACCAGCTTCTCCACCCCATAACCGATGATTCTGGAAAGTGCTTTGGGATGTACGCCATCCCTTGGAGGGTCGAGAATGATAAAGTCCGGCTTTTCTTCGATTTCATCCAGTACCTTTAAAACATCTCCCGCGATAAACTCACAGTTCTCCAGTCCGTTTTGCTTCGCGTTTTCCCGCGCAGCAACAACTGCCTCCTCCACAATCTCCACACCAATGACTTTTTTTGCAACCGGTGCCATCAGCTGCGCGATCGTACCTGTGCCGCTGTAAAGATCGTAAACGATACTGTCCGGCTTTCCCTCTTCCTTTACCAGGCTGCCGACATATTCCCGCGCTGTCTCATACAGCACCTCTGCGCCGCAGGTGTTCGTCTGGAAAAAGGAAAATGTCGAAATTCGAAATTTCAGTCCAAGCAGTTCTTCATAAAAATAATCCCTGCCGTACAAAATTTCACTGCTGTCGCACTTGACCGCATCCGACATGGAGTCGTTCGTAATATGCAAAATTCCGGCGAATTTTCCGTTCAACGGAAGGGAAAGCAGTCGCTCTTTCCAGCTTTCCAGATCAACTTCCTGCTGCGTTGTCGTTACAAGCGCTGCAAGAATTTCTCCCGTCCTGGACGCCCTGCGCACCAGCAGATGCCGCAAATATCCCTCATGGGTATAGCGATGATAAAAGGGCGTCTTTTTCTCTTCAAAATAATAAAGTGTCTCCCGCAGGATCGCACTGTAATCGTCGTCCACAAGACGACAGCCATCCACCGTTACGATATCATAAAAGCTGCCTTTTTTATGCATGCCCAGCGCCAGAGGTCCATCCTTTACCTCGTCTCCGAACGTAAATTCCATCTTATTGCGGTATCCGTAATAAACAGGGCTCTGACGGATCGGCTCGATCTGACAGACGCTCTGCTGTTTGGAAAGCACCGGCTCCAGCAGCTCCCTGACCTGGTTTTCCTTTATCTTCAGGCTTTCTTCATATGGCATGGAAATATAGCTGCACCCGCCGCAGATATTAAAATGCGGGCAACCGCCGTTTTCAACACCGACAGTTTCTATCGGCGATTTTTCCAGAATTTCCTTTAATCTGCCCTCTCCCTTGCCTTTCCGCACCTTTGTTATAACGACAGAAATCTTCTGTCCCGGCAGTGCACCTTTTACCTCGCAGATTTCTTCTCCATCTGCCGCACCTTCCAGCGGCTCCAACACCACCATTGCACGGTTCGGGAATTTCACATTCCGCACCACGCCTGTCCTGATCTGTCCTTTTTTCATCTCTCCTCCATTCCACAAACATACTGCCATGCAAAAACATATTTTATTACAAAACGGGATGTCCCCACGAAAAGCGAAATTTCTGATTTTTCCGCTCCCGTAAGAACATCCCGTCATCTCCGGCGTGCGCAACCCTATAAAGTTTTATCTGCACACTTCCAAATCGCGTTCCTACCGCTCCGAACCAACGGGAATTCAGACACTCAAAAACCGTGATCTGTCTGCTCCTGATGGCATGTCTCCGCGATCCTTAGTCCTCTTTTTTCTCTTCGGAAGCTTCTTTTTCAGGTTCTTCCTTGTCCAGATCCTCGTCCTCAAAATCATCGTCAAAGTCGTCATCAAAATCTTCCAGATAATCCGGAGTCAGATAACGATATACTGCATAGGCAACTGCTGCCACAGCCGCAACGATGCCGATAATCGCCAGAATCCAGAGAATACAGGTCTTTTTCTCTTCTTTTTTCTTCGCCGCCTCTTTGTACTTCACCGCTTCCAGAATTTCATCCAGCTTTACCATATTATTTTCCATCCTTTCTGCTTGTTTTCATGATTCAGTCGTCGTGTTTATCATACCACCCTTTTTTTGCTTTTACTATATGAATCCGGAAAATTTATAGTTTTTTCAGTTTTGCAAACGCCGCATACATAATCTTCTGACCAGCTCCGTCGAACTGGATCGTCACCTTGTAATCCCGCGGGTCGTCCACAATCTCCGTCACCGTTCCGTCGCCGTATTTTAAGTGCCGCACACGGTCACCAACTCCATATTCCAGCGCTGCAGATTTCACAGAGCCTCTGGAAATTCCATTCACGCCGTTTAAGCTGCCAAGCCCCTGCGCGATAAAAGGCTTTCTGTCCTCTGCGGTTTTTTTCGGCTTCACAACTGCCCTTGGTTTTCCATAGCCGGTAAAGCTGCCGGTTGAAAAGCTTTCCCCGGAAAAGCCTGTTCCACCTGACGCAGCGAAGCTGCCTTTAGAAGCGTTGCTTCTTGTGTCCGCATTCGACGTGCCAAAGCCGCTATTTCCAAATCCGCTGCCGCCCGCCTTGCTGTGTCCGGTAGAGCCAAAGCCGTTCCATCCGCCTGTGCTCTCGCTCTTTGAGCTGCCGCCTCCAAAGCCGGAAAAACCGGAGAAACCGGAAAATCCTGAAAAACCGCTGTAATCATCCGTCTCTTCTTTTTCAAAGGAAAACCGTTTCGATCCTCCTACCCTCTGGTCAAGCAGATTTGTAGGTATTTCCTTCACGAACCGGCTGACCGGATTATACTGCGTCTCACCGCGGATCATACGCTGCTTTGCACAGGTGATCGTAAGTTCCTCCCGCGCACGGGTGATTCCGACATATGCCAGACGGCGCTCTTCCTCAATCGCAGTCGGGTCGTCGTCCATGATGCTCATATAGCTGGGGAATATGCCATCCTCCATGCCAGCCAGATAAACAACCGGAAACTCCAGTCCCTTTGCGGAATGCAGCGTCATCAGAAGCACTTTATTATTATCGGATTCCACGCCATCAATATCCGCAACCAGCGCAACCTCCTGCAAAAAGCTGCTCAGCGTCGCATCCTCGTGTGCCGCTTCAAACGCAACCACCTTGGAAATCAATTCGTTGATGTTGGCGATTCTGTCCTCCGCCTCCTCGTCATCCGACTCCTGCAACTCTTTTACATAACCGGTGGATTCTACGATATCATCCAACAACTGTTTTAACGTATAATATTCCAGCTTCGCCCGAAAGGACTGGATCAGCGTCACAAACGGCTCCAGCTTCGATGCGCTTCTGCCAAGCCCGGGAATCTGATCCGCCTGCCGCAGGGCATCGTAAAAGCTCATTTCGTTTTCTTCCGCATATGCCTGCACGCGGTTGACTGTTGTTGCACCGATTCCACGCTTCGGAATATTGATAATTCTGCGCACCTGCAGGTCGTCCTGCCCGTTGTCGATCGTTTTTAAATACGCCAGAATGTCCTTGATTTCTTTTCTCGCATAGAAATTGACGCCGCCGACCACATCATAGGGAATCCCTTCTATAATAAACCGTTCCTCCAGCAGTCGCGCCTGGGCATTGGTCCGGTAAAGCACTGCACAGTCTTTATAATCTGCTGTCCGATTCCGTTTTCTTTTGCAAACATCATCTGCAATAAATTCCGCCTCTTCATATGCAGTATCCAACTGTTTAAAATGGATCAGGCTGCCCTCACCCTTATCTGTCCAGAGAACCTTCTTTTTCCGTTCTACGTTGTTTTGAATCACCTCGTTGGCAGCATCCAGAATCGTCTGGGTCGAACGGTAGTTTTGCTCCAGCTTGATGACCGCAGCTTCCGGAAAATATTTTTCATAATCCAGAATATTGTTGATGTTGGCACCCCGGAACTTATAGATCGACTGATCGTCATCACCTACTACGCAAAGATTGCGGTATTTGTCCGCCAACAAACGGATCAGCTCAAACTGCGCCGTGTTGGTATCCTGATACTCATCCACCATAATGTACAAAAAACGCTCCTGATAATACGAAAGCACCTCCGGACTGGTTTTGAACAGCTCTACGGTTTTGACAATCAGGTCATCAAAATCGAGTGCATTGTTCTTTTTCAGAGCTGCCTGATATTCCTGATAAACGGACGCGATTTTCTGCTTGGAAAAATCTCCCATCGCGGAGAGCGCATATTCCGTCGGGGAAATCAGTTCGTCCTTTGCGGAGGAAATTGCGGACATCAGGCTCCGTTCCTTATAAACCTTCGTATCAATCTGCAGCTTTTTGCAGACCTCTTTGATGATGTTCTTGCTGTCATCCGTATCGTAAATCGTAAAATTTGTCGAATAGCCGAGGTGGTCGATGTAACGTCTCAGAATCCGCACGCAGGTGGAGTGAAACGTCGAAACCCAGATCTGTTCTGCGCCATGCCCGATCAGATCGTCCACTCGTTCACGCATCTCCCCGGCAGCTTTATTGGTAAATGTGATCGCCAGTATATTCCACGGCTTTACGCCTTCGTGCTCAATCAGATAGGAAATACGGTGCGTCAACACCCTGGTCTTTCCGCTTCCCGCGCCCGCCAGAATCAGCACCGGTCCCTTTGTTTTAAAAACAGCTTCCCGCTGTCTGTCATTTAAGGTATCGTAAATGCTCATAGTTCCCCACTGTTTCCTGTTTTTTTCCATCTATAAGTGTCTTTTCGATTTTAACAGATTTTAGTCTGCGATACAAGACGAAAGACGCTGTCTTTGTCCGCTTTACTTTTAGACTTTAATATGTTAAAATAGAAACATATGGACGAACGGAGTCCACTCCATTAGAAAAGTAAAGGAGTTAGTCGGATGAACAAAAAAATTAAAACGGAGGCCGTAGATCACCTGTTTGACGCGATCTTGAGCCTGCAGAACAAGGAAGAATGCTACGCATTTTTCGAAGATCTCTGCACTGTCAATGAGCTGCTTTCCCTCTCCCAGCGTTTTGAGGTTGCAGCCATGCTAAAGGAAGGTAAAACCTATCTGGATATCGCAGAAAAAACAGGCGCTTCCACTGCTACAATCAGCCGCGTCAACCGTTCCTTAAATTACGGCAACGACGGCTACGAGCTGGTTTTCTCCAGAATGGCAGAAGCTTCCGAACCCGATTCGGAACAGTAAGTCCCGCAGGTCCAAGAGGGGGTACCCTGCAACAGGATTTGGAATCGGATCCGGTGAACACTGTAATGCACACATTTTGTCTACATTACATGAGTAAAAAAGAGCGAAGGCTCCGGAAAACTTTTTCCGGCGTCTCCGCTCTTTTTTTGCTGCTGTTTTCAAAACGATCAGCGCTCCAGCGCCTTTTTCGCAAACTCTGTATTGACCAGCTCTTCATATGCAACGCGGTTTGTCAGCTCGCCGCCCTCTTCCAGAATATCCTGCAGCAGAATAAATGCATCCTCCGAGAAAATCAGGTCGGTTTTCCACGTATCCTGCTCGACATAGCGTCTCACAATCGCCGTCAGCACCGCTTCGTCCGTTTCCGGGAACTGCGGCGCAATCATCTTTGCGATTTCCTCCGGCGTGCTCTGTGACACCTTTTCCATACCGCGCTGCAGTGCATTTACAAAGGCCTGCACGGTATCCGGATGCGCTTCCAGATAGCTTTTTTTCGCAGAAAATGCTGTATACGGCACATAGCCGGACTCTTCTCCCAGCGAAGCGACAACGTAGCCGTCACCTTTTTGCTCCAGGGCAGTTGCATGAGGCTCGAATTCTACAGTATATTATAAATTACTACACCTATAGAATTACGAAATATTTTTAACAGGTTTTACCTCCCAGACCTGCGTAATCATTCCCGCAGCCTGTAGCTGCTTCTGGAATGCCTGGCACTCCGCCGCCGTATTGCAAAAACCAGCAACCGCAGCATAAAGTGTACCGGATGCTCTGGAAGAATTTTCCAGAAAATAGCATTCATTTAAGTCAATTTTATCTGTAACACCTTTGATCTTTCCATTACTTGTGTACTGCCACATATCGTATTTCGTGACGTATATGGGTTTCTGATCTGTATTCTGCTTTCCGTTATTTCTGCCGTATTTCGCAACCCAGATCAAAAATTGAACCAGTTCTGGGTAATTTAGGCAATCATTGAACCAGCTGTCGCTTGCATATACGCCGCCCTTCATACCACGCGTTTTGACATGTTTGCAGAATGCTTTTACGATAGCAGTTCTTTCATTTTTTGTTAGACCATCCGCCCTGACTTTTTTTTGGGTACCATCTCCGTCTTCTGAGTCAATGAAAATCGGCAGCGTTGCGCCAAAGTCTTCTGCAGCTTTGACAGCGTATTCTGCTTCTTCCGCGGCTTCTGCTGTATTGATTGCCTGGGACATGAAGTAGACACCAAATGGAATACCATTTTTTACACACTCCGAAGCATACGTTCGATATTTCGAATCTTCTGCAATTTTCCCTGACCCATAGCCACGGTATCCGCACCGGATCATGACACCATCAACAACGTCCTTCAATTTGCCAATATCAATGGCATTGTACTTAGAGATATCAATTACCAGTTTTCCCATCATTCACTCTCACTTTCTGATTGATCGGTTCAATCTCTTTGATAAAACCCAATGCCTGTTCTCGTGTTGCCATCGTCAGCCCTCCTTTTTAAAATAACTCAAAAGTTTGTCGTACCCGAACATCGCTGCATAGGCGACTAAAAAGCCGACAATAATAAATGCTGCGATGACGTACCATGCAAGCTCCATCTGTTTGATCTGCCAGTATGCCGTAAAGACTGCCACGGTAAGGATCAGGGACAGCGCCAACACAAAGACGTTAATTACCTTCGACCCCTGCACCCAGTCAAACGTTCTTTTTGCTACCTCGGTCACGATGTTTACCAGCGCCGTCAGAGCGCTCACGATAAGTAAAATCTGGCTGATAAGTTCTGTGTAGTTCATATTTTTTCCTCGCTTTCTTAAAATACTCCATCATTGTCATTGCTTCCCGATTTAATCTTAAATACGTTCTCGATTCCGGCTTTTACGAAATAGCCGAATACGCACGTCCGCAGAATGTCGGATGCCTGCTCAATATACGTCCCAAGATATGCAAAATCCTGAAAGTACCACATAGCTGCACAGGCATAAAAAAAGCTTATGATATACAATAAGGAACATGTAACCACAAGCTTTTTGGAAAATTCCCACAACCATGTCTTTTTCGTTTTATGTTTCCGTTTCCGCATCTGCTTCATCTCCTGCTCTGCATCAGTTCCACGACCCGATCTGCTTCGTGCATCGGAATTACTTCCAGCGCCCTCATGGCCGGCTGCACAACAGTGTGCATATGCCCGTCCCCGCCGTTTTTCTCGTAGTCTCCGAACATGTCCCAGAACGCACTCGCTTCCATTTCCGACCACGCACACCGCGGGTTCGCGTCCTGGTTTGTGTAGTACCGGTATGCCTGCAGCAACCTGTCACGCAGCTCATTACACTTTTGCCGCTTGCGTTCCGCTTCGATCTCTTCCAGCCGGCGGATAACACTTTTCTGCGACTGCTCGATGTTATCCAGTCGATCCGTAAGTTTTTCTTGTATGCCGATCGACTGTCTGCGCCATTCCGGATATTTCGATTCCTGATCCAAAATTTTCTGAATCTTTTCGTCCTGCGCTTTTTTTGTGTCATGCTGCTCCACGATTGCTTGCGCAGCCTTGCGGTAGATTTTGTACAAAAATATAAAGGCAGCTACTAGCACAATAACAGAGCCTATGCTGTAGCTACCAAACGCTTCGATAAGTGCGTCCATATTCTTTCTCCTTTAAAATAAAAAAGAGCTTTTAGCTCTGTTGACTGAATTAAATAGTGATTTGAAAGTTGTAAAAGAGCATTCTGTCTGGAAACAGATCGGCACATTGTCCGGAACTGCGCAGAAAACTTTTGACTTTTCGCAGTGTAAAGAAATTTGCCTTGTTACAACATGCGCTGGAAATGCAAAATTGGTTTATACGGTTAAAATACCAGTAATTGCATTGAGTGAAGACAAAATACATGTGTGCAACGGCGGACATACCGTTAGAACTGGAGCGGAGTGTGAATGGGAAATCTCAAAAACGTCTTGCCGGTTGCTGGCTTGTTATGTTGGAGGGACAAACTATACTGCTTCAAATACGGTTATATACGCAATATGATTTTTATCTATACAACAGAATCCGTAACAATCACTTTTAGCACTTCAAATAATAGTGGAAATGCGTATGGATCTTAGATTGTGCGAGTGTGGTATCGCTAATATTACTTAATCATAAGTTTAAAAACATGTCCGTCTCCTGTTCCTCCGTGCCTAAAATTAACTTTCCCGTTAAAAACAGGGTTCGCGATTAGCGCAAAAGAATAGTTTCCACCAGGCTTATTACATACAATGGATGGACCACTAACCCCGCTAAGTTCGATCGACACCACGCTACCAGCCGTAACCGCGAATAGTGCAAGATAAGAGTACGCTGCATCTTCCTCGGTCATTGTATAATAATGTAAAACGTTCGGGTTTCCAGCAGCTACAACATACGGAATCGAAACATTGTGTTCGTAATCGAAGTCCAGCTCACCCTTAAAAGGGACTACTGTATCTGCACCTCCGATCTTGTATCCCCAGTTGCCATCAGCGTCCTGACCAAAAGACAGACCGCCCAAATCACTATTTAGTTCGTTACGACAGCGGGTTTATCGTTCGCTTCTTGCACATAACGCGCATGCTTATAAAGCCGCCGTCTCCGCCGACCATCCAAAGCAGCGTATACCATCTAACTTATGCGGACATATAACGACGGTGCGATGCACGCACCTGTTCTTTCGTAACCGTACAATATAGCCGCGTTGTCTCGATCTTTACATGTCCAAGCAATTCTTGCACCTGTTCGATCGGCATGCCCATACGCAGCAAATCCGTGGCGCTTGTCCGCCGGAACCTGTGCGGATGCACATTTTCTACCCCAGCAATGGCTCCGATCCTACTCAAAATATTTCGGATGCCCGCTCTTGTCAGGCGCTGATGTGGCGCCTTTGCGCTCACAAACAATGCCGGGTCATTATCATTTCTGCTTTCCAGATATTGCCGCAGATGTAAATGCGCCCGCGCATTCAGGTACACTTCCCGTTCCTTGTTCCCTTTACCGAGCACAAGCACATCGTCAGCTTGCCAGCTTACATCTTCCCGGTTTAGCTGGCATAGTTCAGATACTCGGACGGCGCTGGAATACAAAAACTCCACGATCGCAAGATCACGTTCCCTTTCGCATGCACAACGCACTTTTTCTAGTTCTTCCGGGGACAGCGGCTTTTTTACCACCTGCCGATATTTTATCGGTTCCAGTCCGTCCACCGGGTTCCGCAGAATCACTTTGCGGCGCTGCAGCCACCGAAAAAAGCAATTAAATACCAGCCGCATATTGTTCAGATATCTGTTCGATACCTTGCGTAACGCACGATACTTGTACATGTACGCAATCAGGTCGTCGTCCTCTATATCTTGCACATTCTTTGCAACATACGAGAGCATTCGGCTTAAATGCAAATTGTACTGCTCTATCGTTCCCGTGGACTTCCCGTTTTGTCGGAAGCCGTCCAGATACATTTTCAGATAATTTAACCAGTTCTGATCCGTTCGCATCAGAGCGGTTTCTTTTTTGCGGATGTCGTATCCGCACAGTTGCACGCGCACTACCTCTTTTAACCGCATCAACTGTTCCTGCGTCAAAATCGCCGTCATTTCGCGCAAAATGTCCATTACAATTTGTTCCTTCATGGCGTTACCTCCTGCCATAAGAATAGCAGAACGCAGCTTCTAAAACAGCTTGTAATGTGGCTTTTCTTCTCCAAACAGCCAGTATCTAAGGTGATCGTCCAAAATCACGGCAATGCCGGAAACAAGCACCCACAGCAGCGAAAACGGCAAGCATATCTGTCCCAGAAGATTAAGAGGCATATTGGAATAATCCCAGACGTTCCAACCAAGCCACAAGTTTACGATACAACCGGAAACAAATTCGATCCCGGTAACCACAAAGCTCCCGATAATGCACTGTTTCCAGAAAGCCATTTTCCACGGAATAACCTCGTTTATAAGTCCGATCAGGTAAAAGCATAATCCACCAACAATAAACATTGTCCAGTGGCTACGACCGCGGGTTACAATTTCCAGAAGTGTATAGATCAGACCGCCGATCATCCACAAGATTAGCGGTCTTACCATTCTCATGTATTCTGCGCCGCAAGCATCGCTTTCAGCGGCGCACTCTGGTACTGCTCTGGAATGTCAGTGCCGTACTGGATCGCCGCCACAGCAACTTTATCTTCGATACTGCGAATGTAAATTCTGAGATCGCGGAAATAAGTCACATGCCATGTCACAAATTCCATAGCCGCGGTTACAATCAGAAGCATATCCGCATTGCTGTAAAATTTGCAGTGCTCCTTTTCATCACTGGTGTGCCAAGGGATATTTTCTGCGCCGGCTGCTACCTGCGTCTGTAACCCCATCAGACTGGTTTGATCCTGCCCGGTAAGCGTAAAGTGTTCGGTTGTTCCATCGCTAAGAGTAACATCCAGCCCGCTTGCAATAACGCTCTGCTGCAGCGTATTCATTTCTGTTACTTTCGCCTCCTGCACTTCCTCTAATGTAGGTACATATTCAAAAGTCGCATGATACACAGTGCTCTCCTTTACCGCTCCGGATTCCGGGATTTCCGGAACCCATCCCACGAATACATAATTCTGTTCCGGTTTCGGCTCTGGGGTAGTCAAATCCGCATAATCCTGCACCACCTGATCTGTCTCGCCGTCTAAACTTCCGCCTACTTCCGCCCGGAAAGAAATTATCTTTTCCGGTTCCGTGTACACGCTTCCATCGTTCGACAGTTCATAGCCGTTTTTCTCCGGACAATTTCGATATACCGTAGTATATGCGCCATATTCTCCGATAAGTAATTCTCCTTTGGCATCTAGATAAGCGTCAAATCCACTTGTATTTGTGGATACAGCGTCACCGAGTGGAAAGGCAAGCGAAACAATATTTTCTTTCGGTTCGATGAGGCATTTTACAAAGTCTTTTGAATTTCGGAATTTAATATATGCCATATCATTTTCCTTTCATAGCAAAAAGAACCCTACTGGGTTCATTTACGGGTTACTTCATTAAGTAGTGAATTAGGAACAGGAGACGGCGAAATGAGTTTAAAATCTATGGTGTCTGAGCTATATGGCAAACTTGCAAACTTTGATCTGGTCGTGGATATATCAAAATATTTTTCGACAAATACAGCTCAGGTATTTGAGGTTAAATCTTCTACCGATTTATCCGGATATGAATATATTGCAATATGCGCAACATTCCAAAAAGGAAAGTCCGGAAATTTCACCGAGATATCTGGATGTGAAATTCTTGATCAGCTCGGATGGTCCCATACAACGAGCAGCGACGAAGTTGCAATCCATCTGGTTATATTAAAAAATATTACAGGTGCAATTAGCATTTTAGGTAGAGCTGGTGGTACTGGCAGTGCTACCGTCAAAGCTTTTGGGTTTAAATAATAAACACGCGTTTGGTATCGGATGATTCTGTGTCGATCGTAGCTCCCTTATTCAAGCTTGTTACATCCACAATTGCTAAAAAACACAATGTGCCACCAATATGTGCAGGCACGATCTGTTTGATGTTATATGAGCCGTTTAAATTTTTAATTGTAACATTTTGAGTTGCGGTTTTTTGGTGGCAAAAAGTAAGCAATGTGCAATCACCATAATCCTGCGTGCAAGTGTATGGCATATCTCCCAGGTAAGTAATGCCATTGCTACCCAATTTTTTTGATACTGGATCAGCACCATCTGCAGGTACATATGTGATGTACACGCCATCCTCCCTGGCATCCATGCCAGTAATTGCGCCATTGTCGTTCATGGCGCTTAAATCACTAATTAACTGAGCAACTGGTTTCGCGCCTGACACGAAACCCTCCTGGTTTACTGCCGCCAGCGTTTTGTAATCATCAATCACCCGCGCTTGATCGACGCTCTCGTTGATCGCTTTATTCATCTCGTTCACCTGTGCCTGCCCGAAAGTATTTCCAAGCTGGTCGTAGGTGGTCGCATCCTCTAATGTGTATGTACCATCATCGTTCTGTGTAATGGTCCATCTTCTTTTCCCGTTCATGGATTCATTCAGGATATCATCCATAAAGTTCGTAGGCAGTACCTTTTTTGCCATTTTATTTCAGTCCTCCTTTTTCCTTTCCCAACGTGTAAGGGAGCCGGTACATCGTCGGCTCGCTGGTAAGTTCTTTCACTGTCACCGTGATCAGGAACTTTTCCGATGTGCCAACAGGATTTTTCGACACAGTAACTTTTGTGATTGCGATTCCCACAGACACACCTCCTTACAATACAGCAATATGCACTTCCTCTACAAATGTCTCATTTGTAATGTGATATGTAATAGTCAGCTTATACCGTCCTTTTTGCATTGGCGCTATAAGTGCATCTAAAACATGTTCATCAATAACCACATTGCCGCTGTCTTCCGGATCGTTTGCGCCATCCTTCGTAAGGACATACGACGCGCTCGATATGTCAAAATCTTCCTTTTTTCGCGAGACTACAAGCAGCCGGATATGCTTGCTTTCTCCATAATCAAATGTCGCCGTCATGCGCATGCCCTCCCGAAAACTACTTTGCAACAGCTGCACGCTGTACGGGAACGGTTCCAATTTTACCGTAAGCGCACCGAGGTCAACTGTCAGGATGTATTTTGTACAAAACGTCTCATTTCCCGCTTCATCAACTGCTGTCAGCTCCACAACGTAGGCACCGCTTTTTACGCGGGGGATTGCAGTTACCCACAATCCTCCCGCTTTGCGTTCAAAAATGATGGTCTCGCTGTTTACTTTTCCTGTCAGCTTTACGACCATATCATTTTCCTCAGTCTGTTACGGATACGGAAATGATATAGGTCTTGCCTGCATCCACAGGGTTCGGGGTGATGGTAACTGCAGAAATAGCAGGTGCGACAGTATCCAGATACAGATTTCTGGTAACCGTTGTGGTAACGCCGGATGCGCTTGTGGAAACAAACGTAACAACATTCTTGCCTTCTGCTGCCAGATCGAAAGTTCCAGAGAACTTGCCGTCCGTAATTGTTACATTCTGTGCGGTTCCGTTGCCCACCTTTACGGTCAGCTTCGCGCCGTTTGTGGTACCTGCGAAGCTGACGGTCTTCGCCTTGAAGTAAGCACCTTCTGCAGGGCTGGTGATCGCAAGGTTCGGCGCAGTAGCCAGCACGTTAAAGGTCAGGGTCTTTGCATCTGCTGCGTTGCCGTCATTATCGGATGCGGTTACTTTTACGGTATGTGCTCCATCGACAAGGGCTGTTGCAACAGTATAAGTAAAGGTGTAACCGTTTGTGATTTCCGAATTGGTAAGTCCCGTAACTTCCTTGTCGTCGATGTACAGTTTCACAGTGCTTGCTGCTACACCGGAATCTTCATCAGTTACATTAAACGTAATGGTGGGCTTGTTGTTTGCAGTAAGCTCGCCGGATGTAGGTGCGGTAATCGCAATAATCGGCGCAACCTTTTCCTTTACGGTCAGGCGCAGCTTCGACCCAAGCGTGCTGTGTGAATCATTCACCGTGGTTGTATTTCCTGCCAAGTCCTCCGCGGTTACAGATACCGGATAATAATGCCCAGTCTGCTTATAACTGGATTTCGCCGGTGCTGTGATCGTTGCCTCATATTTCCCTGTCGAGCTGTTCAATGTAAGGACTGTTGTTACGCCGTTAATGACGGCTTTTACCTGTTTTACTCCCATTTATTTTACTCCTTTCAAGCTGCCCAAGCGTATACTCAGGCGTGGTAATGTTTTTTTATGGTTCTGACCAATTTCATACAGCTGCAGCGTCGCAGATTCGATTCTGCTCAGTTCGCTGCTGTCGATAAATGGTCCATTGTCAAAAAATGTTTTTGTTGTCCCTATAACTTTGTTATAGGATGTCTGGTTTATTGCATCGAGGTTTCGTTCAAACACATTAAATTCCCGTGCATAATACCAGCTGGAATAGTTCTTTTCTTCGCCCATGCTTTCCAGCGTAAGCGGGGCGTAAATCTCATTCACCAGTTCTCCCAGCACTGCCAGATTGTTCCGGATACGATTGTAGGATTCCGGGTTCAGTCTGTCTTTTGTCGGGTCCCAGTCCGTTTTCGGTTCTATCCAGCCCATTTGTTCCTCCTGGCTTTCATTTTCCCTTCCCAGCTTCCTTTATAAGTAAGCTGTACTTCATGTGCGCGGATCAGCGCAGTGTCCAGATTCTCCCGCTGCAGATAAAACAGATCGTTTGCGTCTACACGCGGGTCACCGCGGTACTTAAATTCATACTGCAGGTTGTTCCGGTAATATCCCGCGATCCACTCTTCCAGATCAGCAGCGTGCAAGTCGGTGCTAACAAGCTGGTTTTTCCATTCTTTTTCTGCCCCAATCGTATCGTGCTGCACCCTGTAATTTCCTTCATAGACCGTGTATTTATGCCCTTTCAGGGTGTATTTCACGGTCATAGACTGGCTCACGCCTGAAAACCGCAACTTTACATAATAGCTATAGCTTTCTGCAATTTCGCAGCTGATTCCCTCCTGATCCAGCTCAACCGCATAGCCGTATGCCGGATCACTCATTGTTATTTCCAGCTCCTGCCCGTCCGCGTCCACGATGATGTCACCGCTACTCAGGTCTTCCACTGTCTCCGTCTCTGCGTAAACCCATTTCTTTACGGTCAACGCCTTTAATCTGGTGTCTACCGTTCCGATTGGCGTATTTCCCAGCAGCTCCCGATCATCCAGAACATAATCCGTAACGTTTCCGAGATGCAACTTATCCAGCGTCACACGGCTGCCCGGAATGGATTTTGTAAAAATAATTTCCATCCGGTCAAAAAGCTGCAGCTCCTCGTCCAGCACTGCATTCAGGTCAGGGGTTGCCACGGTATAAACTTCTACCGCTTCGCCATTGTAAAAGGTACGAACAACAAACTCCTGTGGTGCGACCGACCGAAAATCCAGTTGCAGCCCATAGCAGGTATATCCAGCTTCCAGCACAACATCTATTTTCGGCGGTGGTTCAAAAGTGCCGTCTGCACCAGCTACAGAATCGCTCACATACCCGATCGAAAGATATTCTGTATTCTCCGGTAGGAAGTACATGCTGCCGTCCGTCGTAGAAAAGTCTCTGCTTCCCATTGCATACGCGTCTACAGGATCGTCCGTGAGGATATTCTCCACCCGGCTGAACGCCGTTTGATTCTCCGAATTTGCATTCACATCAGGCAAAAAGGAAGACCGGAGGGTTATCTTTTTCCTCCGGTCTTGCGTCATAATACAGCGTCCCGCATTTGCGATCATCTGCAGTGCTTCTGTATGTTTTACAATGGGGATTGGATTTTGTACCGCTACCTTTTTCAGGTACGGGTCGATAAAATATTCTCGCGGGTCTACTCCTGCATCCGTGAGCACGTCCTCTGCCAGCGCGTACAGGCTAATCCCGTCCGGGTGATAAGTGCCCTTGTGGTATTTCCCGGTCATATTGTCAAATCGGTCTGTCGCCGTGAACTTTGCCTTTTGATCGTCCGCCGACCATTTTTTAAGGTATCCGTTAAACGGGTCGAGCCATTCGATTTTGCCGTCGTTATTTACATCATATCCGAAATACGCCCGAATCTCCTGCCCGGTTTCCAGAAACCGCACAGTACTTTCTGGGTTGTCCGCGTTGTAATAACGATCCAGATTCCCGATCGTCACAGTCATGTCCTGCGACGGAAGTTTTTCCGAAATCGGGGATACAACGTCCTTATAAGTAAACGCTTGCACTTCCTTGTCCGTATACACATTCGCAATCCCGCAGATAAATTCTTTTACACGCAGCCGCCCAGCGCCGTTGACCATTTTGGTAGGCGTAATGATCAGATACGTCGTCCCGTAAAATACATCTTCGGTTACCCATCGACTTTTCCCATTTCCAGTGTACGCATGCGTCCCATGATCGTTTGTGACTGTAAAATCAACCGGATAGCATTCTCCGAAGTCTATCGTAAGCCCTTTAATATCCAGTCCCTCATGCTCAAACACTACATATAAGGTCCCGGATAAATCCTGCGTCACGATTCCCTGATTAAAAAAATCAGCGGTCGGTGATTCCGGCAGAAAGTACATGCTGCCGTCCGTCTTTGCGAAATCCTGTTCAGCGGTGGCATAAATATGGTCTACCGGGTAGGAATCGAACGGTTTATTCGCATCCGCAAAATATACGAAATTATTCCGATTATCCTGCGCAGATACAAGCTTTTGTGCATCTTCGTTTATGATCCCGAGATATACCTTTATATAGCCGATATTCCGCCATATCTGTTTCATGGAGGTCTTATATTCTTTTGATACATGCTGCATTCCTCATACCCCACAGTCAATAATGTTCACTTTACAGTTTCGGTACCGTGTCGGCTTATCTTCATCATCTATCCAGTATGGCTCTGCACTCCGATCTCCCGGATACATCTTAAGAGTTATCCAGTCCTGCGTGATGGGATCTGGAAAGGTTACCGGCACACCAAAGCCTTTGCAGAACTTTTTTAAGATAAACGCCCACTGTTCTGCCGACAGCATAGACCACTTCAAATTGTTGATTTTATATTGATCTCGGCTAATTCGCTGCCCGACAACCTCCGCCTTTGTGTCCCTGGCAGAATTTACAGGAGTTGTGACAATTATGTTCAGTCCTCTTGCCGGGTAAGGAAATTCTTCTCCGTCTACATAGATGTATGCCACAAATCACTCACCTACTTTCAAAAAGCGGGACGCTTTCGCGCCCCGTTATGTGAATACAATACCGTTTCTTTCTTCTCTTTCCCGCATGGCTTTAATGCCCTCTGCGGTATCAAAGACGATTTCAGGATCACGATCGTTGATCTTTTCCAGCAGTTCGATCACCCGCATCAGCAGTTCTGCCAATACTTCGTTGCCGCTCTCAACGCCTGCCGTAATACCATCCACGATCTGGTTGCTGTTTGCGACCGCCGGTCTGCTTCCGATACGACCGACCATTTCGGGTCCCGCTTCGTTTGCGATAAACAGGCTGCCGCGATCCGGGAAACCGCCGTCTTCAAATTTCGGAATGCGACCAAAGGAAACATTTCGCACCTGAAAATCAAAGTCAAGCATCTTTCCCAGCGGAGATTCATTTAACTTAGCCAGTAAAGCATTGATGCCATCCAGCGCGGTATTTAGCATACTTTCCAGCGATGAAATTACATTGTTCAGGACATCAACTACCTTGTTCGCAAGCCCTTTAAAGCCCTCGTAAATTCCATTTTTCAGGTTTTCTCCGAGCTTTTGCCAACGTTCTTTTGTAAACCACGGTGCAACATGCTCGTCCCACCATTTCTGGATGTCCGTTTTCCACTGCAGAACTGTTTCATCCCACTTCTTTTTGAAAGACGTTTTTATGTTTTCCAGCATCATCTTCCATTTTTCAGTGTCAAACCAAGGTTTTACATGTTCGTCCCACCATGTAACGATAGCGGTGTTCGACCACCAGTCTACAAGTTCATCCCATTTGGCCTCAAAACTTATTCTGATGTTTTCCAACAATTCCGACCATTTTTCTTCGGAGAACCACGGTGTTACGTTTTCTTCCCACCATGTATAAATTGCTGTGTTTTGCCACCAGTCTACAATTTCAGCCCATTTGGTTTCAAAACTGGTTTTCACATTTGTAAAAAGCTCTGTCCACTTTTCTTCTGTGAACCACGGTGCAACTTCGTTTTCATACCAGTTCGAGAATTTATCGCCAAGATCATCAAACCATTGATCCCACTCTGCCTGATCCGCTTCCCGGCTTGCGCGGTTGTTCGCCTGCCATTCCAGAAACTTATTTTTCCACTCTTCGACCCAGCTAAAATCAGCATTTTCATACGGATTATAAGCGCCGTTCTCGCCCTGAATGTTTCCAACTCCGGTCGAGTCATGCCCGTAAATCGCCCAAGGACTGTTTGCACGTTCCTGCCGATTCTTTGAATGAAATGCTTTCCAGCCGTTTTCTTGAATGTACTCAATATCTTTTTTCCAGTTCTCGTATGCTTCCACACCGATCATGGTTACGGTAATGCCCAGCGTAATCCAACCGAGCCCTTTTAGCACAGGCAAGGTTCCCTGTAAGAATTTGATTGCATTGTACGCAGCAGAACCTACCTTAAAAGCAAGCACAGATGCCTTAAATGCAATAAATGCTTTCGCAAGATTTTCGATTCCTCTCGCAACGTCTTCCGGCTGGATTTTATCCATCCAGTCCGCCAGATGGTCCAGAAAATTGTTCAGTGTTTCGCTATTCAGAAAATTCGCTGTCAGGTTGGACAGCTTTTCCAGAAAGATCAGCAGTCCTTCGCCAACTGTTTCTGCAAATGGTTCCAGTCGATCCCAGAAATCAGATAAATTTTGCCGGATTTGCGCCCAGTTTACTTTATCGTTAAATTCTTTCAGGATCCGAAGAAGATCAGGCAGCCCTTTTTCAATCGTCCATTCCCCCAGCGGCAAAAGCACCTGCACCCAGCAGGTTGTGGCCGCAGCCGTGGCCATTGCCGCCGTCGACACACTGGTGCCGC
>OHYE01000420.1_pt1 | contig 23917 bp, 19 predicted proteins | sample 1580141 | NCBI WGS metagenome assembly OHYE01 (sample SAMEA3882530, study PRJEB24775) | human gut metagenome | biome: human-associated habitat; feature: intestine environment; material: feces | place: Netherlands | collected 2009/2010 | reverse complement strand
AAGAGCTGGAAGGGGTAACGAAACGACTATATCCAGCCATCGCAAAAGAATGTAGGACGAGCGCCGGCAGGGTAGAACATGCAAATAGACAACGCCCTTCAGATTCGCCTTAAACCCGAGCTTTGTCAGCAAATCGCCCGCCCTGTTTTCTACGGTTTTTGTTTTCCTTTCCTTTTCCGTAAAGGGAAACGCTCTTGAGACAATGATCTGAAAATCCTGTTCCCTGCAAAGCATTTCCGTCAGTTGAAGAAGTTCCTGGCTGCCGCATTCCTGCGTTGATAATAAGATGCTGTTCATGCAATCTCCCTTCTGTCCATACTTTGGACATCCTCAAAATCACGAGCCTTTCGGCTCAATCCCCATGCAGTTTTATGCGTCATACAAAACTGCTTCTTTTATTATATAGAACTTTTTTCCCTCCGAAAAGAATTTGAAATACATCATTTTGTAATCTCCTGTCGACTTCCTGTGTATTTTGCGTCCCCTTTTTAACGTTTTTAGCACGATCTTAACATCATACACCAGTTCACCTGTCCTTTCCTGCGGTCTGATTTCCTGCTTGAACAGTGCCTGCATGTATGTTATAATAAAAGATAATTGACGCATTATAATGTTTTACCGAAAGTACAAGATCAGAGAAAGGAATCCTGTTTCATGAAAAAAGCCTTTATCATCGGCGCGGGCCCTGCCGGCCTTACCGCGGCATACGAACTGTTAAAGCAGTCCGATGAGTACGAAGTAACTGTATTTGAAGAAAGTTTTCATATGGGCGGTATTTCCAAGACCGTCAACTATAAAGGAAACCGTATGGATATGGGCGGTCACCGCTTTTTCTCCAAGGTTCCGGAAGTAAACGCATGGTGGGAACAGATGCTTCCCATGCAGGGGGCTCCCGCAGCGGACGATATCATGCTGCAGCGCGACGTTCCGCTGGAAAAGGGCGGTCCTGATCCCCAGAAAGAAGACCGCGTTATGCTAAATCGTAACCGCGTATCCCGTATTTATTTTGACCAGAAATTCTACGATTACCCGATTCAGTTAAAGCCTGAGCTATTCATGAACATGGGCTTTCTCCAGACGATGCAGGTCGGCTTCAGCTATCTCGCGAGTCTGATCCACAAACGCCCGGAAAACTCCCTCGAGGATTTCTATATTAACCGTTTCGGCAAAAAGCTCTATTCCATGTTCTTTGAACACTACACCGAGAACCTCTGGGGACGTCATCCCAGGGATATCGATCCCAGCTGGGGTGCACAGCGCGTAAAGGGACTTTCCATTATTGCGATTTTAAAAGACATCCTCTGGAAAATCGTACCGACCAAAAAAGCCCATCAGGTAGAAACCTCCCTGATCGAATCCTTCCGCTATCCCAAGCTCGGTCCCGGCGAGCTGTGGGACGTAACCGCTTCCGAAATCGAAAAGCTGGGCGGTAAAATCTTAAAGGGCTGCAAGGTTGTCGGTCTGGAAAAAGATGCAAACGACCACATCGTCGCTCTGACCTACGAGCAGGAAGGCAAGAAGATCCGCGAAGAAGCTGACGTCTTCATTTCCTCTATGCCGATCCGCGATCTCGTCGGCGGTATGAACGACGTTCCGGAAAAAGAAGCCAAAATTGCGGCAGGACTTCCTTACCGTGATTACCGCACACTGGGCGTTCTGGTGCGCAAGCTCAATCTGAAAAACAAGACCAAGATCAAAACCGTCGGCAACATCGTTCCGGACAACTGGGTTTATGTCCATGACCGCAACGTACAGCTCGGCCGTTTCCAGATTTACAACAACTGGTCGCCTTACATGGTTGTCGATCTCGAGCATACCGTATGGATCGGTCTGGAATACTTCTGCAACGAAGGCGATAAGCTCTGGAATATGTCCGATCAGGAGTTTTCTGACTTTGCTGTGGACGAGATCATCAAAATGGGCATGATCGACAGCAAGGCAGACGTGCTTGATACGCATTCCGAATCTGTTAAAAAAGCTTATCCCGCTTACTTCGACACCTACGAGGAAATCGATACTCTGATCCACTGGCTCAACGGCATCGACAACCTCTACTGTGTCGGCAGAAACGGTCAGCACCGTTACAACAACATCGACCATTCGATGTGCACCTCTTTCGAGGTCGTACACAACATCGTAAACGGTATCCGCGACCGCTCCAACATCTGGAACGTCAATACAGAAAAAGAATATCACGAAGCGAAAAACTGAGACAGAAACGGACAATAGAATGCGCGCTCTGCGAGCATTCTATTGTCATGAATTATACGGCGAAAGAGAACCAGGCACAAAGCTGTTTTCTTTCGCCGTTTCTGCGTCTTGCTAAAACCAAAACAGGCTGCAGCCTTTCTGACATAGTTTCCTGTCAGAGGCTGCAGCCTGTTTTTTCTTTTTAATTTCAGTGCAGTTCGTCCGTGTCATCTACAAAGCTGCATCTTCGATGCGCTTTACTGCTGCGCAGCTGCTTTTACGCATGAACCGACGTTTATTTCGCGTATTTGCCGTATCCTGCTTCTTTCATTGCTTCTTTCGCAATGTCCGTGCGCAGCTTCGTGTCAATAAAGTCACAGTGTTTACAGAACTCCCAGTTCTGTCTGCCGTCCTTTACTGCAGTACGCAGCCGTTTGTACAGCGCGCTGTCCCATGCATCCTTCAACGCGATATTGTTCAGGTTGCCGAAATCCGTCACTTCAAAGTTATCACAGCAACAGATACCCAGCTTGCCGTTGGGCGTGATCCACATATCGGTAAATGGCATCAGGCAGGTTTCTTTGATAATCTTGCTGGTCGCCTTTTTGTTCGGTGCGCTGCCTGCACGGTTGGTCAGGACTTCTTTCAGATAACGCATCTGAATTAGGATATCAACATCCTTGAATTCATCCGGATGCGCATTGACATAATCGTAGATCTCCTGAATGTTGTCATGCAGCTTCATGTCCAGACAGTAGTTATTGATAATCAGCTGGTTGACATACGGAATGATCGATTTTACCTTATCGATGTCCAGGATCAGTCCGTTCGTGGACATAAAGATAAAGCAGTCCGGCAGCTGTTTTCTTGCGTATTTATGGAACTCTACAATTCTGGTATCCAGCCAGGGCTCATTGTTTCCGTACAGGGTCAGATGTCCCTTGTAGTTCCAGTCCCTTAACTGATCAATAATGCTGTAGTAAAGCTCCTCCGACATGCGGGCGTAGGGGCGCTTTTCTGCATTTTTGTTCGCCGTACAGAACTCGCAGGTCGAGTTGCAGCGATTGATTGTCTCCAGGTTTACTACATGCGGATGCGGAATTTCCGGTGCATTCAGAAAATAGTCGATATAGTCCTGCTGTACCTTTCCTCTGGTCGTAAACTGAAGCTTCAGGTAAAGTTCAGATGCCAGTCTGGGAAAATATTTTCTCGCGTTCCATCCAAATTTTCCAGCATAATTGCTGATTCTGATCGGCATTTTACATGTCCCCCTTATCCTTATCTGTCAGCACCGCTCTCTGCGGTCATTACTTATAATCATATCATGTATCAAATACTTTGTCAAATTTCGTACAGGTAAATTGTATACGGCGCGCTTTCGTTCGAATAAATCCCCCGCAGTGTGAAGCCCAACTCTTCTGCATTATCCAGCTCATAACGGGAAAAAAGATATTTTCCGCCCATTTTTACAAACTGTTCACTGTCTAAATATAAATGGTGATCCGACAGCACCTGATTGCGGTAAGGATTGTAAATACTCTCGCCGCTCCCGGCAAACAGGTAGGCCCGTGCGCCCCATTCCCCGTAATAGGTCTGCCATTGTGGCACTCTCTCATAGGCAGGCCAGATCAGCTTCGTAAATTCTTCCTTATAGCTCTGTGGGTAAAAACCGAGATAGCCGTCCAGCGTGGAAATCCCGCTGTATTCCAGCACAGCGGTGTTCAATCCGTAGCCGGCCGCATATTCTCCATCATAATTGATATCCGCCTTGATCTCCTCCATCAGGTCGGTACTGTAGTATTCCCGGAAGTTCAACAGATTGACCTCTGTATGCTTCACTGCACGGTACGCCTGATGATAGCAGGTCCAGTAAAATTCATTGTAAACCGCAGGTGTGAGCAAAATTACAGCAGCTGCAATGCACGCTGCCAGATTTGCGATCCGTTTCCAGAAAAGCTTTCCGGTATCGTAGAGCGCTTTTAACGCCAGAAACAGCGCCGCATACCATAAAAACGGATTGAAAAATACGGTTCGATTGAACTGGAAACCTTTTAATGGAGGCAGAAGCGTTTCAAACAATCCCCGGAAGTCCCCCTGAAAGTACAATCCATACACCAGACAATTGAACACGATCAGCAAGAGCACCCACAAAAGCGCGCTGCTTTTGAACTTTTTCAGATTTTTCTTCTGAACTGCCGCCACCAGCTGCCAGACGAGTACAATTACGCACACCGGCAGCACGAAAACTGCATGGTCGGAAGCCGCATGGAACACCGGCGTCAAAAACGCTTCCCTGATCTGACCGAGTACCTCGGAAAAGTTCAAATTGCTCTCTACCATCGTTTCCCGTATCGTCTTGACATCCGAAAACAGCATCTGTCCAAACAGACGATATTCAAAGCAAACATAGCCAGCCGCCAGCACCGGCACAGCGACTGCCAGACGACCGCAGAATTTTTTGTCTCGAATCGACACAATCACAACCGCACACACCAGATACGCCAGCAGAAAAAATCCGAAATAGGAAAAATACGATAAAAACGGGTAGACAAAAAGCAGTGCATACCACCATTTTCCCTCTTTCCGATAGATCCGCCGTAAAATAAACACTGCGAGCGGAATCGATGCAAACGCGATTCCATATGCCGGGAACAGCGGCAGAAGTCCATAGCACAGCCCAGCCGCCCAGGCGATTCCCCGGTACCGCGGATACGCTTTCTGATAGACATCCTTTGCCAGCAGCACAAAAGAGCCTGTCCCGATCAGGATTTTCAAGAAATACCCCGTCAGATACGCCCAAAATACCGGCATAAATGTATATAAAATATTGTATAGGTTCCATTCGCTGCTCAGGCTGTCCCGGCTGATGCCGCCCAGCATCGGAACCGTCGCGCCGTGTGCAAACCAGCTGTTTGAGTGGCTCAGTACCTGAAAGTGCGCGACAAACAGATCGAGGTTATCCTGCACTGTAAAATAGCTGTTCTCCCGAAAAATCAAAAATACCAGCAGCTCTGCGCCGATACAGCCGCCTGCCAAAAACAGGTACCAACGGCGATCCAACCATCCTAAAAATCGTTTCATTCCAGTCTCCTAATTACAAATTCTACCAGCAATGGCACTTTGAGGCTTTTGTTTATAATTGCTCACACTTACGCGCTTTTGGCACATTTTTCACAGTATCGTGCCTGTTCCCGCTCTCTTGCGCTCATTATATCATGAACTTCGTTCATGATCGGCATTCGCCGTTCGCGATGAGCAGGCTTCGCCTGTTCCCGCTCACTTGCGCTCATTATATCATCTGGGCTATGCGCATAACGCAGAAAAAAGCATGCGCATGGGTCCCCTCTACTGCCCTGCGTCCTGCGCTGCCAGTTCAATCAGACACTTCTGAAATTCTGTCAAAATCGCCCCATAGGGAACTGCCCAGCAGGTGCCGTAGGTATCACCGCCGGAAATACTCCCAACCCAAATTCCATTCTGCGTATAAACCGCGCCGCCGCTTGAACCGTAACTCGTTTCCGAATAAAACTGCAGCACATTCTGACCCGGATTGTTCGGATAGATGACGGACAGCTGATCCAGAACGCCGATACAGCTGGCAGAACTCGGGCTGTCCAGAGAGCTCACGGCAACAAGTGCGTCGCCTGTTTTCATTCCAAGCGCGGACGCGTCCGCTCCGGCTGCCGGGGTAATCCCGCCCAGCACTTCCTCCGGCAGCTGGCTGTATTCCACCGTCAGAAATCCTGTGTCTGCCTCGGTGCTGCGATACAGCACAGCAGCGCTGCATCTTGTTCCGTCCGGCAGAATCACTTCTGTATGGTTATGTTTTAAGCAATGCGCTGCTGTCGCAATATAAATTCTGCTGCCGTCCATCACCAGCACCACGCCGCTTCCGTCCGACCGGCGGATCAGTCCGAGTTCATCTACATCACTGTAATTGATCACGGATACGTTATGAGATTTCGTCATGACGCCGACCACATCTGCGACTGGCTGCAGCGCTTTGGAAACCGTCTGTACCTGCTCCTGTGAGGTGAGCCGATGCAGGTTCGCCGCTTTCGTCCCATATGCCGGCGCACCGTAGTCAGAGGTTTCTGTACTTTCCGCCTGCGCCGCAGGCTCTGCCGCTGCTGCCGTCATCGGTACAGAGCTTATCATCATCGAAATTGTAAGCAGCAAACCCGCCGCTGTTTTCCAGACGTTCGTTTTCTGAATCATGAAAAGAAACCCTCCCCATTCTGCAGAAGTCTTGCCCAAGGCAATCGTATACCAGGCATCCGGTTCTGCTCTCCTGCAAAATCTGACCAAACTACTTCTTTTTCCCAATTGTCCTCTCTGCTGCCCTGCCTGTCAAGAAAAATTTGCTCTGTTGTGTTCCCATCCCGGCGAATTTGTTCCGGGCACTGCGTTCTTTCCTAAACCACCGCTTATTTTTGTTCGTCGAAGTCCACCAACAAATTGCTATTCAAGTTGAAAAATTTTTTAATTCCGCTATACTTACTGTTAGAAAACAGCTTATTTTATAACGAAAGAGGACATTTCATGCATACATCCAGAAAAAATCTATTCCTTTATCTTCCGATCCTGATTTTATTCCTGGCGTCGTTTATCTGGGTTTTGAAAGCGCCGGATCATTTTTCGTGGTCGGCGGATCTTTATCTGAGAAACGATGACACATCCGTCCTGTCCCAGCTTTTTTACAGCGACAATGACGAACTTTCGCAGGACAACTCCACTGATGGAACCCGGGACGGTAACATCGTCACCTTTTCCGGTCTGCCCGATCTGCGTAGTCTTACCTTATTTCGGTTTGACCCGACGAATACCCGGGAATCCTATCGCGTCACACACGTCGGCTTTTTTCTAAACGGAGAAGCTTTTTTCACAATGAATGCCGCCGATCTGGAAGCCCAGGCTTTCCCCGTCAACGCCTCCTGGCAGTTAAACGGGGAAGAGCTCGTTTTCACACCGAAAAATCCCGACAGCAGCTTTTTGCTTTCTGCTGACAGTATCCGGGAGGCTGCCGAAAATGCGGCTGCAAAGCTCCACGTTTTATATGTGCGCCAGCGCTTTTTCCTTGCCCTGTCCATCGCGCTGCTGCTCTGTGTGCTTTTATTTTTCCGCAATGGTATCGCTTCTTATCTGAAAACGTTGTTCCTGCCGGACAACTCCGGGCACTTTGACTGGTTTGCCTTCATCAGCACGGCGGTGATTGCAGGTGCACTTCTCGTCGTCTGTATCATCGGTTTGTTTTCTGCCCTCGGTCTGCATCCCGACGAATGGGACGTCAAAGCCTGTCTGGATTACGGCATGACGCACTTTCTGCCGCCCGATATGCGGGATCCCGCTGTTGCTCAGACCTATAGCGGCTACGGTTACACCAAGCTGGAAAATTACACCTGGTACTTTTATCTTGCCGGAAAGATCGCCCTGCTTTTTAAAACGATGTTCTGCAGCCTTGCCTACTACCGCGTTCCGAACCTTTTGCTGTTTACTGCCCTCGCCTTTTATTTTGTCCGGAATATCCGTCAGAAAAACTGGCTCATGGTCGCACTGGGAATCTGCGTCCAGTCCTGGTACATTTTTTCCTATACGACGGCAGATGCGCTGGATTTTACCATCGCTTTCGCGATCACCTGCCTGCTGTGCAACCCGCAGAGTCTGCTTTATCGCACCGTAGAAAAGAAAAAATTATGCCGGAGAGATATTCCTGCTTTTCTTCTTTTAGGGCTTTTGTTTGGCAACATCGCCCTCGGAAAGCAGTGCTATCTCGCGATTCTGGCGCTGTCCTTCTTCGTCCTTTTGCTGCGGCTGATCTGGCAGAAAGACCCCTCACAGAAAAAAGTGCTCTGGCGTAATTATCTGATTATTGTGGGCGTTTTTCTCGCCGTCTTTGCATTCCGGGCTGGCTTTGACATCGCGCACTACGGTACGGAAAAATCCCAGGTCAAGGAAGCGGTCGCCATCCAGTACGCCGACTACGACAAAAATCCGTCTACCCCGACCGAAGAGCTGAACCCGTCCTGGCATATGTACAGCCGCGGCTATACGCTTCCTGATGTCTTTGCCGAAAACCCGGACTGGTTTGCCATGAGCTACAAGAGCTTTTGCGGACTTTTACAGGATCACGATACCGGCGCGTGGTACTACTGGTGCATGGGGCTGCTCTATCTTACACTGTTTGCAGGAATCGGAATCGCCACGTTCCGACAACCTGACAATCTGCAGGGCAAAATCCGTTTTGCTATCTGCACACTGCTGATGGTGGGTGAGCTTGCTGCATCCATTGTAAACTCCTGGCTAATCGAATCCATGGCCCAGGGACGCTATCTGCTGCCATGTATTCTGATCGCCGGATACCTTGCAAGCACCGTCCCGGAGCTGTTCCAGAAAAAAATCTACCGCACGCTGCTTAGTATCGCCGGAATTTTATCCGTCGGCTACTTTGGACTGGTCGGTATCCCGCTGTTTTTCTAAGCTCTGCAGAAAACTGCAGCACTGCCATTGGAGGAAACTATGATCTCACCGGAAATCATTCATGTGAATTATATCAAAAAGGAAGCGCAGACCGGAAGCTACTGCGGCATGCGATATCGGCTTTCCAAAGGAAAAAATGAAGAGGGGGACTGTATGGACGTCACGATCTGGCCGGAGCCTTTCTGCTTTGTCAAAACGCCCGCCGAGCAAAAGACAACAAAACAGTTTCCCCTGACCCAGGAGGGTTGTCTGGAAGCTGTCGCGTGGTTAAACGAACAACATAAAAGCCGCAGCTGGTAAAAACCAGCTGCGGCGTAGAATTTTATTCATGACAATAGAATGCTCGCAGAGCGTGCATTCTATTGTTTTTACATTCTGTCGGGTGCTGAGAAGCCCAGTACATCGATGCAGGTTTCCAGAACTTCTTTGGTCAGCTTCAGCAGTGCAATCCAGCCTGCCTGCTTCTTCCGATCCTCTTCTGCCAGAATCTTTGTCTCATGGTAAAACTTGTTGAACGCGTTCGCCAGATCATAAATGTACGCGCAGATCTTATGGGGCGCAGTTTCCTCACAGGCACTGTCCATCATTGCATTGAAGCTGCACAGCTGACGCATCAGATCTTTTTCGGAAGCGCTCTGCGCCTCCTCCAGGCACAGGTTTTCCAGGCTCTTTCCCTGCTCCTGATACTTGGCAAGGATCGATTTAATACGCACGATTGTATACAGAATATACGGACCCGTGTCTCCCTCGAAGGAAGTGAAGCGATCAATATCGAAAATATAGTCCTTAGAAGCCTGATTGGACAGATCTCCGTATTTGATTGCGGAAAGACCGATGATTTTGGCGATCTTTCTTGCCTCTTCCTCAGACAGATCATGACGGCTTTCGGATACCTTACGGTACATTTCCTCGTCGATATCGCGGATCAGGTATTCCAGACGCATAACGCCGCCCTCTCTCGTCTTGAAGGGCTTTCCGTCCTTGCCGTTCATCGTGCCGAAACCAACATATTTCAACTCTGTTTCAGGTGTTACCAGCCCCGCCTTTTTCGCTACACGGAACACCTGTACAAAGTGCATCTCCTGACGCTTGTCCGCAAGATAGATCAGGGAATCCGCATGCAGATTCTCCATACGATCCACGATTGTTGCAAGGTCTGTCGTTGCATACAGCGCCGCGCCATCGGATTTTAAGATGATGCAGGGCGGCATTTCCTTCGTATCGGTATCCTCTTTAACATCTACAACCAGCGCACCATGACTTTCATACGCAAGGCCGGATTCTTTTAAACGATTTACCAGCCCCGGAATGAGCGGGTCTGCATCGGATTCGCCCTTCCAGAGATCAAATTCCACATCCAGGTTGCTATAGTTTTTTTTCAGATCGGCTACAGATACCGCAATAATATGCTTCCACAGCGCGCGGTAGCCACGGTCACCGCTCTGCAGGCGCAGCGTTGCTTCCAGCGCTGCCTCCTTATACGCAGGATCTTCTTTGGACTTGCCGCTCGCTGTCGGATAGATTTCTTCCAGCTCGGATACAGTAAAAGGAGCCTCCTGCGGATATTCCCCGGTAAAGCTTTCATCAAAATAAGGCAGCTCGGGCTTGCGCGCTTTTAACTCGGTAATGATCAGCCCCATCTGCAGTCCCCAGTCGCCCAGATGGACGTCGCCGATAACCCTATGTCCCTTGTAACGGTTGATCCGCTTGATGCTTTCGCCGATGACTGCGGAGCGCAGATGACCGACGTGAAGCGGCTTTGCAACGTTGGGGCCGCCGTAATCGACAACGATGGTTTTTTTCTTTTCGGGAGGCTCTACGCCAAACTTCTCCGCTGCAGCCATCTCTTTTAAATATTCACAGACAAAACTATCCTTTACTTTCAGGTTCAAAAATCCGGGCGCAACCGCAGATACTTCAGAAAATACTGCGCTGTCCGCCAGCTTTTCCGCTACGTCGTTGGCGATCATGATCGGGGCTTTATGGTATTTTTTTGCGCCCGCCATCGCGCCGTTACACTGATATTCGCACAGGTCGGGACGGTTGGACACGGTCACACGTCCCAGCTGTGCCTCATAACCTGCAGCTTCAAAGCCTTTTCCCATCTCTTCGGAAATGAGCTCCAAAAATTTCTTCATGTTCGTTCTCCATCTTTCTTGTGTTCGTTCGATCAAAGGCATGCGTTCTTACAGAGTGTTCTACCGTCTGTAATATGCAATCACCTTTTTGACTGCAGCGATGACGCTTTCCACGTCCTCGTCTGTCATGCTGTAAAAGAGCGGAATGCTCATTACATGCTCATACAGATACTCTGCATTCGGGCATAGTCCCTTCGGATAGCCCAGCTTTTCGTAATAGGAATGCCAGTAAACCGGCAGATAATGTACCTGTGCATGCACATTTTCCGCATACAGCGCATCAAAAAATTCTCTTCTGGTACAGGTCAGAAGCTCCGGATTTAACTGGATCATGTACAAATGGCGCGCCGTCTTCGACTCCGGGATCTCCTGCTGCAGCACAAGCTCCGGGCACTCTGCAAACGCCTCATTATAGCGTTTTACGATCTGCGTTCTTCTTTCGATAAAACGGTCCAGCTTGTCTAACTGGCTGAGCAAAAGCGCCGCCTGAAAATCTGTTATCCGATAGTTATAGCCGAGCTCAACCTGTTCATTGTACCACTTCGCATCGGTCGGATGTACCATCTCATCCGGATTTCTCGTAATTCCGTGAGAGCGCAGCCGAAGCAGCCTGTGATACAGCTTCTCATCGTTGGTCGCAATCGCGCCGCCTTCTCCGGCTGTTACGGTTTTGACCGGATGAAAACTGAAGGTTGTAAAATCTGCGATGCTGCCTACTTTTTTATTTTTATACTGTGTGCCGATCGCATGCGCCGCATCCTCGATCAGCATCAGATTATGCTCCTTGCAGATCTGACGGATCTCATCCAGCTCCACTGCTTGACCGGTAAAATCCACCGCAACGACAGCTTTGGTCTTTTCTGTGATATGGCTGCGGATGCTCTCCGGGTCGATGTTGTAGGTGTCACGCTTTACATCAGCAAATACCGGCGTCCCGCCGCAATACAAAATGCAGTTGGCGGAAGCAGCAAACGTCAAGGGGGTTACGATTACCTCATCCCCTTTCGTAATGCCCGCCGCCATCGCAGCCAGATGCAGCGCCGCCGTTCCGTTGCTGACCATAACGACATAGTTTGCCCCGGTTACTTCGCACAAACGCTTCTCCAGCTCTGTCACCTTCGGTCCACAGGTGAGCGCATCGCTGCGCAGCACATTTGCAACCGCTTCTATGTCCGCATCATCAATATACTGGTGCCCATAGGAAATCGGTGTCTTCCGAACCGGCTCCCCGCCAAAAATTGCTAACTGTTCCATTCTAATCTCCATTTCGCTCAAAACTGTGCAAACTATGCCCGTCTGCATTTCTTCTATCATACCACCCCGGCGGTCAATACGCAACAAGTCTTGCTTTCATATCGTCGGCAGGAAAGCAAAACTTCTGCCGGTCCTCCTTTTTTACAGGACTTTTTCCCCACTGTCATAAAATTCAAAAATCATTTCCAGATACGGTTGCAGGACGCTGTTTGGCGCGCGGTAAATTTCATGCCGGATATCGGGCACAACCACCAGCTGTCCATCTGGGATCCTCTTGATAAACTCTTTTTGTGCTCCGGGCGTTACGAGCGTATCTTTTCCCGCCTGAAATAAAAGCACCGGCGTCTTCACCTTTTTCGCCTGCTTTTTGCTGATGACAAATTTCCCGGCATTGATCGCTTCCCTGCCCCATTCATAGCTTCCTGAAGAGGTCTGGCAGCTTTCATCCTCCCGCCGTTTTTTCATATAATAATCATGGCGCGCTTCGGAGCTGCAGGACGCGTCCGAAAAAGACTCTTCCGGATCAAAAGTGCCCTGTGTGAGCAGACGATCCTTCCCATTGCCTCCGAACACTTTAAAATCACACAGCACCCGCGCCGCCCAGGACGGCACGCCGCCCAGATTCACTCCCAACATCGGTGCATTCAGAACCGCTTTGGCAAAATCCTCAGGGTACTGCTCCAGATAAAATGCGCCGATACAGCCGCCCATGGAATGTGCGTACAGATACAGCGGCAGATCTTTTGCCATCGGCTTCACCACTGTTTTGACGAACCGGTGCAGATCTTTTACATATCGGGAAAACAATCCAATGTGTACAATTGTGTGATCTTCCACTTCACGCATGGATTTTCCATGCCCTCTGTGATCCATAATCGCCACCTGATATCCCTGCAGATAAAAATAGTAAATCAATTCATGATATTTCAGGCAGGACTCTGTAAAGCCATAGCTGATCACGATCGTCCCTTTTTGTGTCTCCTGCGGATACAGTTCATAATACAGACCGCCCGTCTTAGCTGTTTTTCTCTGAGCCACGCCGTCTTCTGGTGCGTTCTCAGACTTTTGCGATGTGCTGTCTGCCGATGCCACATCACGCTCCTGCGATTCACCGCCTTCGGGCGCGACCTCCATCCACCCGCAAATCTGAACCTGTTTCAGAAACGGCTCTACCTGGCTGTCCATTTCCTGTTCCAGATTTTCTTCTGCGATACACTGCATTCTGCAGGAATTATTTTCCTTTAAAACCGTTTTTTTCATTCGTATTCTCCATATAAAATATAAAAAGAATGTGCCTTAGTATATTTTTGCGCCGAGGCGCGGTTGCTTCGGCAACCATCTACCCTTGCGTCGAGTGTGCATCCTCGCGGAGCGTTTTTTATTGTATAATATTGTATAGAAACGAACTTTCTTATGCAACAATAGAATGCACGCTCTGCGAGCATTCTATTGTCATGAACAAATAAAAAACCTGCTGACACGAAATCAGCAGGTATCGAATCTTTGTGGGGGGATGGCAGGACATCCTCCTTGCGGAAAACATCCTGCCTGATTTTGTGGGTTGATAACTTCTCAACTTGATCATATTGTATCGCACCACTGTATCTTTTGTCAACTACTTTTTCAAAATGTTGCAGTTCACACGCGCCATTCGTACCTTTTTGTAAGCAGATTTTCATGCGAGCATGAAATCTGCCCCCAAACGGTACGGGTGAACTGTAACAATAGAATATTTTCCCCAAAAAAGATACATACTGATCCCAAAAGCTTTCCTATCGCTTTTTGAATCCAACAATGAAAAGGAGGTTTTTGTCATGTATCCTGTAATTCCAGAATCAGACCGTCCTTCTGACCTTGCGGATGACTGCATCCTCTCTCCCGACGGCGTCAATCCGGTTTCCAAAAACGACGAAGCGCCGTCTGAAAAAAATCTGTTCGGCGACAAGATCGCGGTATATCCCGTTCCGGGTGCGACCCTTCCGTTTTATTTTCCGGGTTATCCCAACCAGCCGCTGTAGGGCGTTCTTACAGCTCCCGCGCGGCATCGGCAACACTGCGGACACCGACTAATCGGATGCCGGAAATTTTCGGCATTTTTTCGAGACAGACCTGGGGGAGGATACAGGTTGTGAAACCGAGCTTCTGCGCCTCCCTCACTCTCTGCTCCGCCATCGAAACGGCACGTACTTCCCCGCTCAGGCCCACTTCCCCGAAGGCGACAACGCCCTCCGGGACGGGGCTGTTTTTGAAGCTCGACATAATTGCCATCACGATTCCAAGATCGATGGCAGGCTCTGTAATCCGAATGCCGCCTGCCAGATTGACGTAAGCATCACACCCCCCGATCTGCATGCCAAGCCGTTTTTCCAATACCGCCATCAGCAAATTGACGCGGTTAAAATCCGTTCCGGTCGTCTGACGGCGTGGAATGCCAAAATTGCTGTGGCAGACGAGCGCCTGAATCTCCGTGAGCATCGGACGAGTCCCCTCCATTGAGCAGGAGACGACCGAGCCGCTCGCGCCGGCAGGTCTGCCATTTAACATGAATTCCGACGGGTTTAACACCTCTGTCAGCCCCTCTTGGCGCATCTCAAACACGCCGATCTCATCGGTTGAGCCAAAACGGTTCTTAACGCCCCGGAGGATTCGGTAAGATGCATGTCGGTCGCCCTCAAAATACAACACCGTATCCACCATATGCTCGAGCACTCTGGGACCTGCCACCGTTCCCTCTTTGGTCACATGGCCGACGATAAAAATCGAAATACCGAGGCCTTTTGCCAGCCGCAGCAAAACACCAGTCGATTCGCGCACCTGTGACACGCTGCCGGGCGCCGCGCTGACCGCTTCATTGTACATCGTCTGGATGGAGTCAATGATGACGATCTGAGGCTTTTTCTGCTGAATTACCTCTTCAATCCGATTCAGGTTCGTCTCACAGAACAGCTCCAACGTGTCCGAAAAATCGCCGATCCGCATCGCACGCATTTTGATCTGGCGTAAGGATTCCTCGCCTGATACATACAAAATGTGCTGCTTTTTTAACGAAAGGTTCCTGCACATCTGCAAAAGAAGCGTCGATTTGCCGATACCCGGGTCGCCGCCGACCAGCGTCAGCGAGCCGGTAACGATTCCGCCGCCCAGTACCCGGTCGAGCTCTCCCATCCCGGTTTCCGTGCGTCTTTCCTCTTCCATCGAAATTTCATTCAGCACCGCCGGAGCGCTCTGCACCCCGGACAGCACCTGCTTTTTCTCTTTTCCGCCTGCGGTCACAGAAACCGGTTCCTCTACGAGGGAGTTCCACGCCTTACAGCCCGGACACTGCCCCAGCCATTTTGCCGTTTCATAGCCGCATTCCTGACAGAAAAATCTGGTTTTTATTTTGGTTGCCATTTATTTTGAAATTTCTACCTTTACTTCTCCGATTCCAGCAAGCTCCACGCTCACATTCAGCTTTCCGCCAAGGTTCGTGCGCATTCTGCCCGCATCCTCACCGTTGATTTTCACATCATATTCCGTATCTTCCTCCAGACCGAGTGTGATCTGCGCGTCCTCTGTGCCCTCTACCGTGAAGCTGACGCCATTTTCGCTCTCCGCAAAATGCTCTACGCTCGTGCCGGGCACGGATTCATAGACAAACATGCCGTTTCTTTCCAGCTTGGTAATCTCTTTAAAAGTCTTTACCTTGTACTCATCGCCGCCGGCCTCAAAGCCTTCCTTCTTGCTCTTTTCCTGCAGAAGATGATTGCCGAAGCTGATCTTTCCGTCTGCTTCTGTTCTGATGAGTTCTGCTACTGCTGCCATTCTTTTGTCCTCCTGTCCGCCTTTGCGGCGGTTTGCTGTTTATTTGTTTTTGACGCTGAAAACAACCTTATCCTCGCGGAAGCCTGCACTCACATGATCGCCGGATTTTACCCGTCCCGACAGAATTTCTTCCGCAAGTGCGTCCTCGATCAGCGTCTGAATTGCTCTCTTTAACGGTCTTGCACCCATTTTCAGGTTGCTATATTTTTCTACGATATGCTCTTTCAGAGATGGTGTCAGTGTCAGGCTGATATCCAACTGCGTCCGGCAGCGCGTAATCAGGCTCTGCGCCAGCAGATTGATAATTCGCTTCATATCGTCTTTTGTCAGCTGATGGAATACGATCGTTTCATCAATCCGGTTTAAAAATTCCGGTTTGAACAGGCGTTTTACCTCTTCCATCACGCCGGCTTTCATCTTTTCGTAAGTCTTTTGCGCATCTTCTTTTGCCGCAAAGCCGAGATTTTTTGGCTCCACAATCCGCTGTGCACCGGCGTTGGACGTCATGATGATGACGGTATTTTTGAAGCTGACCTTCCTGCCTCTGGAATCCGTGATATGCCCATCGTCCAGCACCTGCAGCAAAATATTGAAAACATCCGGGTGCGCTTTCTCGATTTCGTCGAATAAAACCACCGAATACGGATTTCTGCGAACCTTTTCAGAAAGCTGTCCGCCCTCGTCAAAGCCGACATAGCCCGGAGGTGAGCCGATCATTTTCGAAACAGAGTGCCCTTCCATATATTCCGACATGTCCACGCGGATCAGCGCGTTTTCTGAACCAAACATCGCTTCTGCCAGCGCCTTGGAAAGTTCCGTCTTTCCGACACCTGTGGGACCGAGGAACAAAAACGAACCGATCGGTCGTCTCGGATCCTGCAGTCCGACTCTGCCGCGGCGCATCGCCCGCGCAACGCTCGATACGGCTTCTTCCTGTCCGATCACGCGCTTGTGCAGAATAGATTCCAGCTTTAACAGCCGTTCGCTCTCTTTTTCGGTCAGACGGCTCACCGGAACCTTTGTCCAAGTGGAAATGACCTTTGCGATATCCTCTGCTGTCACCTCCGGCTGCCCCTTTTTGCGGCTCTTTTCCTGTCGTTTCTGGTGCTTTTCGTAACGGGTGAGCGCCTCCTTTAGCTTTTGCTTTAGTCTTGAGGCCTCCTCCAAATCCTGATCGCGGATTGCCTGCTCCAGCTTTTCGTCCAGCGTTTTGATTTCCTTTACCTGGTCTGTTGCCTCGTCAGTCGTCTGCATCCGCTGCAGGCGCACCGCAGCAGCCGCCTCGTCCATCACGTCGATCGCCTTGTCCGGGAGCTTCCGGTCATTGATATAGCGATTGGAAAGATGTACTGCGGCCTCGAGGGCTTCCGGCAGAATCTTTACTTTATGATGCTCTTCATATCTGGAAACGATTCCCTGTAAAATGCCGATCGCCTCTTTTTCCGTTGGCTCTTCGACCGTAACCGGCTGAAAACGGCGTTCCAGGGCAGCATCTTTTTCGATATATTTGCGGTATTCTTCCAGCGTTGTCGCGCCGATCAGCTGAATCTCGCCGCGCGCAAGGGACGGCTTTAAAATGTTGGAAGCGTCAATCGCCCCCTCTGCGCCGCCTGCACCGATCAGTGTATGCAGCTCATCCAAAAACAGTAAAATATTTCCGTCGTCTGTCACCTCACGGATGACCTTACGAATTCGCTCCTCAAATTCGCCGCGGTATTTGCTTCCCGCGATCATCCCGGACAGATCCAGCATCAGAACCCGTTTATCCTTTACCGTATCCGGCACGCTGCCCTCCGTAATCCGAAGCGCAAGTCCCTCGACGATCGCCGTTTTGCCGACACCGGGTTCTCCTACCAAGCACGGATTGTTCTTCGTCCTGCGGCTTAAAATCTGAATCACGCGCCCAATCTCCTGATCGCGCCCGACAACTGGATCGAGCTTTCCCTGTGCAGCCAGCTTCGTCAGATCCCGGCTGTAAAGCTCCAGCGTCCCGGTCTGGCTCTTTTTTTGCCTGCGTCCCAGCTCTTCGCGGTACGCCGTAGGGTCCAGTCCTGCTGCCAGGAGCGTATCCCGCATGATTTTCTGCAGCGGCAGCGACAGCGTCTGCAGCACCCGCACTGCAACGTTATCCCCATCTCCTAAAAGCGCTAACAAAATGTGCTCCGTTCCGGTCAGCACACTGCCTGCCTTTTCCGCCTGTCTGTGGCTTTCCTCCAGAACTTCCTCTGCCCGGGGGGAATAACCGTCCCGCTCTATGACCGGATTGGGCGTCTCCGGAGCCAGCAGATCCTGAATCATTTCCCGGATCGCCTCTTCTTTTGCCCCGTTTTCCGTCAGAACCCTTGATGCCACACCGGTTCCTTCTTTGATCAGACCCAGCAGGATATGCTCTGTCCCAACATAATTCTGATGCAGGCTTTTTGCCGCCCGCCCTGCCAAAAGCAGGGCAGTTTTTGCCTTATCCGTAAACTGTGACTGCATCTGTTATAGTCCTCCATACTCTTCATAAATCTCATCTATCAAAGCATGTACTTCCTCGCGGGAAATATTCCGACAACTTGCCCGTGCCAGAATGACCCGCAGCGACTCCCGCATCTGCTCCAGATCACTGATTCGATCCGCATCAATCGCAATCACTGCGCCGCGGCGTCTGTCCACCTTGACGAAGCCCTCTTGCTTGAGCACGGTATATGCCTTATTCACTGTATGCATGTTAATCCCAATGGATTCTGCAAGCTGCCGCACGCTCGGGAGGGACTCTCCCTCCTTGAGCCTGTTTGTCGCAATCCCGACAATGATCTGATTGCGCAGCTGTATATATAACGCTTCTTCGCTGTTAAAATCGACTTCCAGAATCATGCTGATCTCCCATCCATTTTCTCTTTAAAGTGTTCTAGAAACACTATAACAAGAATCCTGAAAATAGTCAACAATAGCATGCACGCGCTGCGAGCATGCTATTGTCATGAATAAAACAAAACACCCGGCACTGCTGTTTCCTGTGCTCCCGCCAGACAGCGGGCAGTTTGCAGCAAAAGCCGGATGTTTTTCATGGATTCACGACAATAGCATGTTCGCAGAACGTGCTTCTATTGTTTTCTGAATGCTTGCTTTTTGGAAGATTTATTTCAGGTCAAGGAATTCAAATTCAAGATCGTCATCATCCAGGAAATTCTTGGACTGCCAATCTTTGGATTTGCCCTTTTTGCGGCGCGGACGTTCTTCTTCCTCTTCCTCGTCCTCATCCTCGTCATCCTCGTCTTCATATTCGTCGACTCTGGGGCGACGGACAGGCTTCTTTACCGGAGCCTTCTTTGCCGGACGGCGGCGCGGACGCTCTTCTTCCTCGTCCTCGTCCTCGTCATCGTCATCCTCTTCTACATAACGGGCAGGCTTTTTGCGGCCGAAGCGGCGCGGACGTTCTTCTTCCTCTTCGTCGTCCTCATCCTCATCGTCATCTTCGTCATCTTCGTCGTCCTCGTCGTCATCATCATAATCGTCATAGTCTTCATACGTGCTTCTGACTTTGATGATCAGGATTGTTACAACGATAATCAGAACTACGATTACAAACGCCATCAGAATAACGACAAAGCGCATGCTCTTTGCGGTCTGGTCGATGGTCGCCTGGTTGTTCTTGTTGGTCTCCTCTGCATTCAGCAGGTCACTGACCTGATATCTGGTTCCCATAGTATTATCATGCAGATACCATGCACTGCTGCCGCTTCCGTCATCCTCAAAGGCGACGGAATAATCTGCGGAGTTGTCTACGATCGGCTCCTCCTCCGGTTCCTCCGTCTCCTGAGTTTCGTCAACAGCCGGCTCTGCTGTCGCCTCCGACACATGTGCCTCTACCAGATCGGAACGGATATATCCGCTTACATTATCAAATGTTACTGCATACCAGGTCTTGCCGTCGCTGCCCTGTGTCTCGCCGGTAACGGTCAGCTCCTGTCCGCTGGTTGCCTTACCTGCAACGCTTGCGCTGGTGGAAGCTTCGCTTCTGATATTAACGCTGGAAGAGGTTACGGTTGCGCTGGTAACGGTTCCTGCAGCAGCTGTCCCTGCTGCGTTATCCTCTGCGGCGTTATCCTCTGCGGCTGCATCAGCGTTTCCGTCCTCTGCAGCATTGGTGTCGGTTGTTGTGGTCGTTGTCGTTCCGCTCGGGGAAGAGGTCAGCGGCACAGCGCCGACTTCCATTGTGGATGTAAATAAAAATACCGCAGCAAGTGCACATCCCAGCACAGTGCTGAACTTGGTCGTCCATTTCATCATTCTAATTTACGTACCTTTCTGATTCCGATCCGCAAAGGTCTCTGCGGTCCTTTTCCTTTTTCCAAACTCCTCAGCCAGGCTTCCGATTTCGCCTGTCGCCAGTGCTCTATCGGTATATTATGCTTCGTCGATCGCTTTACCGATATCGTGTCTCATATATTTGTTGGCAAAATTGACCCATTCGGTCGCTGCATACGCTTTTGCGCGCGCTTCCTTTAAGGTAGGCGCTTTCGCCGTGATACCCAGCACACGTCCACCGTTGGTCAGGATCGTCTTTCCGTCTTCTGCAAACCTGGTTCCTGCATGGAAACAGAACACATCGTCTTTTCCGTCAAAGGCTTCCAGGCCGGAAATCGGGAGTCCCTTGTCGTATTTTAACGGATAACCGTCCGATGCCAGCACAACACAAACTGTCGCATTGTCTTCAAACTCCAACTTGAGCTGATCGAGCGTACCGTCGATACATGCCTCGCAAACGTCCAGAATGTCGTTTTTCATACGCGGCAGCACAACCTGCGCTTCCGGATCACCGAAGCGGACATTATATTCCAGCACTTTCGGGCCGTCAGGTGTCAGCATCAGGCCGAAGAAAATTACACCCTGAAAGGTGCGTCCTTCCGCAGACATTGCATCGACGGTAGCCTGATAGATATATTTTTTACAGAACGCGTCAACCTCTTTTGTATAGAACGGAGACGGAGAAAAATTGCCCATGCCGCCGGTGTTCAAGCCCTGATCGCCGTCCTTTGCGCGCTTGTGATCCTGGGCGGAGGACATGATCTGGATGGTCTTGCCATCTGTAAAGGACAGCACGGAAACCTCGCGTCCGGTCATGAACTCTTCGATGACCATCTTGTTGCCGGCCGTGCCGAATTTCTTATCTGTCATAATCGTGCATACGCCGTCTTCCGCTTCTTCCAACGTACTGCAGATTAAAACGCCTTTTCCAAGTGCAAGGCCATCCGCCTTTAAAACGATCGGGAATTTCGCTTTGGTATGCAGATATTCCAGCGCATCCTCTGCCTTGTCGAACACTTCATAGGCAGCCGTCGGAATATTGTATTTTTTCATCAGTTCCTTGGAAAATGCCTTGCTGCCTTCCAGAATCGCCGCATTTTTGCGAGGACCGAATGCACGGATCCCGGCTGCCTCCAGCTGGTCTACCAGGCCCCCGACAAGCGGATCATCCATGCCGACGATAACGAGGTCGATCTCTTTTTCCTTTGCGAACTCGGTCAGACGGTCAAATTCCATCGCGCCGATCGGAACGCACTCTGCCAGCTGCGCAATTCCGGCGTTGCCGGGCGCACAGTAAATCTTCTCTGCTTTCGGGCTCTTTGCCACACTTGCAGCGATCGCATGCTCTCTGCCGCCGCTTCCCACAATCAGAATTTTCATATGAACCTCCATATTTTCAGGCGCTTTCGCTGTTATGCGATGCAATTTTGCATCACGATGCGATAATCGTCTTTCCATCCACAACGGTTACTCTGCCCTGGGCAATCAGATCGATGGCCTGGGGCAAAATTTTCCATTCCGCTTCCTCCATGACCCGCTGCTGCAGACTCTTGGGTGTATCGCCCTGCTGCACTTCAACCGCCTTCTGTAAGATAATCGGACCGGTATCCATTCCGTTGTCCACAAAATGCACCGTCGCGCCGGTCACTTTTGCACCGCGCGCAAGCACACCCTCATGGACATGCAGACCGTAAAAGCCAACACCGCAAAACGCAGGGATCAGCGACGGATGGATATTGATAATCTGATTTGGGAACGCTTCAATCATCTCTGCCGGAACAGCGACTAAAAATCCTGCCAGCACGATCAGATCCGGTGCGATTTCCTTCACCTTTTCGGTCAGGGCATGATTGAACGCCTCTCTGCTCTCGAAAGATTTCGGAGAAAGACAGATTGCTTCCACATTATGCTGCCGCGCGCGTTCCAGCGCATATGCGCCCGGGTTGTTGCTGATCACCGCTGCGATTTCGGCATTGCGGATTTTTCCCGCGTCAATCGCATCGAAAATCGCCTGCAGGTTCGTGCCTCCGCCTGAGACACAGACCAGAAGCCTTAACATAAGGTCACTCCCTTTTCGCCTGCTTCGATGGTGCCTACCACATAAGGGGTATCGCCTGCAGATTTCATTGCTTCCATGGTCTTATCCACATCGGAGGGATCTACTGCGACGATCATACCCAGTCCCATGTTATAGGTGTTATACATCATATGCTCTTCGATATTGCCCTTTTTCGCCATCAGGGTAAAGATCGGAGGAACGGGATAGCTGTTTTTGTTGATCACCGCATGGGTACCCTCTTTTAACATACGGGGCACGTTTTCATAAAAGCCGCCGCCAGTGATATGGCTGCATGCCTTTACGGTTACGCCGGCTTCTTTGACTGCCTTTAACGCCTTAACATAGATGCGTGTCGGAGCCAGCAGGGTCTCGCCCAGGGTTGCGCCCAGCTCATCATAATAGGTGTTTAAGCTTTCAACGGTCATGTCGAATACCTTACGAACCAGAGAGAAGCCGTTAGAATGCACGCCGGAGCTTGCCATGCCGATCAGCACGTCACCGGGCTTTAAGTTTTCGCCGGTAATCAGGTCTTTTTCATCCACTACGCCGACTGCAAAACCAGCCAGATCGTACTCATCCTCCGGCATCAGTCCGGGATGTTCTGCTGTCTCGCCGCCGATCAGGGCAGCTTCCGACTGTACACAGCCTGCGGATACACCTTTTACGATCTCTGCGATCTTCTCGGGAATATTTTTGCCGCATGCGATATAGTCCAGGAAAAACAGCGGTTCGCCGCCTGCGCATGCAATATCGTTTACGCACATGGCAACGCAGTCAATACCGATGGTATCATGCTTGTCCATAAGAAAGGCGAGCTTGATCTTGGTTCCGACACCATCTGTACCGGATACCAGGGTAGGCTTTTCCATATCCTTGATCTTTTCCAGGGAAAATGCACCGGAAAAACCGCCCAGTCCGCCAAGCACTTCCGGGCGCATTGTCGTCTTTACATACTGTTTCATCAGTTCCACCGATTTGTATCCGGCTTCAATATCCACTCCAGAACTCTTGTAATCCATCTGATCCTCCATACCGTGCCTGTGCACCTGTTTATTTTGTGTAGTTGTGATAGCCGCATTCCTGCAGCTTTGCATCCTTTTTCAGTACGCCGTCTTTCATCTCTGCGCTGTAAGCCTTGAGCTTTGCAAGAAGCTCCGGATCGGAAACCGCTAAAATCTTCGCCGCCAGAATACCTGCGTTTGCACCGCCGTTGATCGCAACGGTCGCCACCGGGATACCGGAGGGCATCTGAACGATGGAATACAGGGAATCCCTGCCTCCCAGAGACGTCGTGTGCATCGGGATACCGATCACCGGCATCGGAAACAATGCAGCGCACATACCCGGCAGATGAGCTGCCATACCGGCGCCGGCGATAATCACCTTTACGCCCCGCTCCTCCGCGGTCTGTGCATATTCAAAAAAAGTATCGGGCATCCGATGTGCGGAAATAATCCGCATTTCATAGGAAATACCGAATTTGTCCAAAATCTCAGCTGCTTTTGCCATTACAGGCATATCGGAATCACTGCCCATTACAATACTGACCTGTGCCATGTGCTTTTATCCTCCTGTCAAAATATGTCGCAACTTATCAATCTACAGTGTACTAAACTTTTTTGGCAGATGCAACCTATTTTTGTATTACAGTTCACTCGTACCTTTTTGTAAGCAGATTTCATGCTCGCATGAAAATCTGCTT
>OHYE01000415.1_pt1 | contig 24147 bp, 18 predicted proteins | sample 1580141 | NCBI WGS metagenome assembly OHYE01 (sample SAMEA3882530, study PRJEB24775) | human gut metagenome | biome: human-associated habitat; feature: intestine environment; material: feces | place: Netherlands | collected 2009/2010 | reverse complement strand
TTTTGGCTTAGCAGCTGCCGCACCTCGCTCGCCGTATCGGCACTTAGAATTATGCAGTATTGCCCTTGGTTTTTTATACAAACAGGCAAGCGTTTCGTCCCCCGTGCCCTGACCTCATTGTTCCGTAGAGAACTTTCGCTTAATTTTAAAAGAACAAACAGAAAAATCCGTATCCTCCTGCCCTGCTTGGCATTCGGGATACGGATTTTTGTTATATTGCTGATTTCATGCACTGGGCATGTTATTTCTGTGCAAAAAAGTCTTTGACCACCTGCACCACGGCTGCGCGGTCGGTTTCGGTCAGACCATAGTACAGCGGCAGGCGGGTCAGGCGGTTGCTCTCCTTTGTGGTGTATTCATCCACACCGGCAAAGCGGCCATATCGGATGCCCGCCGGGGCGCTGTGCAGCGGCACATAATGGAAAGACGATGCCACACCGTGGGCTTTCAAATAAGCAATGAACGCGGTGCGCTGTTCCAGGTCCCGCAGCTTGACATAGAACAAATGCCCGTTATGCACACAGCCTTCCGGCACGGTGGGCAGCTCCAATAGGCCTGCTTCAGCCAGCGGTGCCAGCTCCTGTGCGTAATAATCCCAGCTGTGGGTACGGTCTGTATTGATGGTATCGGCCTGTTCCAGCTGTGCCCACAGGTAAGCGGCATTCAGATCACTGGGCAGGTAGCTGGAGCCATAAGAAACCCAGGTGTATTTATCTACCTGGCCGCGCAGAAAACTGGCGCGGTTGGTACCCTTTTCCCGCAGGATTTCGGCCTTGGTCACGGTTTCGGGGTCATTGATGACCAGCGCGCCCCCCTCTCCCATTGAGAAGTTCTTCGTCTCATGGAAAGAGTAGCAGCCAAAATCGCCGATGGTGCCCAGTGCCCTGCCCTTATAGCTGGCCATCACGCCCTGGGCGGCATCTTCCACCACCTTCAGGTTATGGCGGCGGGCGATCTGCATAATGGTGTCCATATCGCAGGCCACACCGGCATAGTGCATCACGCAGATGACTTTGGTTTTTTCGGTAATGGCGGGTTCAATTTTTGCTTCGTCAATGTTCATGGTGTCCGGGCGGATATCCACAAACACCAGCTTGGCCCCAGCTAAAACAAAGGCCGTTGCCGTGGAAGAAAATGTGTAGCTGGGCAGGATCACCTCATCACCGGGCTGGATGCCGCACAGCAGGGCAGCCATTTCCAGCGCAGTGGTACCGCTGGTGGTCAGCAGCACCTTGCCCGCATGGAACCGCTGTTCCATCCATTCATCACAGCGGCGGGTAAAAGGGCCATCGCCGCAGATCTTATTGTTGGCCATGGCCTGGCGCATATAGTCCAGCTCTGTACCAACCTGCGGGGGAATATTAAAAGGAATCATTGTTTTACTCTCAACTCGCAATCTATTGTAACCACTCGGTCTTACTGGGCGCGGGTAGTATCACTTTCCGGCGTTTCGGGTTCAAAATTCAGCCGCTTTTCTTCCACCACCAGGGGGCGGTCCATAATACGGGCGTTCATTGCCATGATGTACTCGCCCAAAAATCCCAGAAAGGTCAGCTGCACACCACCCACAAAGAACACAGCAATAATCATCGGGGCATAACCCGCAGCAAAGGTATTCCAGTGGATCAGCTTTGCCACCAGGAACACAAGCCCCAGGATAAAGCTGACCGCGGCGCAGAAAAAGCCGAAGAACTCCGCCATCCGCATCCCAATCTTGGTGTAGCTGGTAAAGCTGAGCATGGCGGCATCAAACAGGCTGTACCAGTTGTTGTGGGTCTTGCCTGCCCGGCGCTTGGGCTGGGTGTATTCAATCTCCTTGCGCTCGGGGCCAAGCTCCGCCACAATCCCGCGCAAAAACGGGGTGGGGTCGTGCAAATTACGCAGGGTCTGGATAAAGCTTTTATCGTACAGGCCAAACCCGGTAAACTGCTCGATCATTTCCACATTGCTCATCTTTTTGATGGTTTTGTAGTAACAGTCCCTCAAAAAGTACATGACAGGGTTTTCCTGGCTGGTGGTCTTTTTGCCGATTACAATTTTGTAGCCTTTTTCCCATTCAGCCACAAACTTTGGAATCATCTCCACCGGGTCCTGGAAGTCCGCGCAGATGGTAATGGTGCAGTCCCCTGTGGTATGGATCATACCGTAATAGGGGCTGTTGAACTGACCAAAGTTCTTGCTGTTAAAAATGGCTTTGACCTTGGGGTCCTGCGCGCAGATGTCCGTAATGATCTGGCGGGTACGATCCTGGCTTTTATTATCAATAAAAAGGATCTCATAGTCATAATCCGGGCAGTCCTTCCGAATCTCATCCCGCACCGCCTCATAGATGGGGCGGGCGTTCTCCTCCTCGTTATAGGTAGGGATCATAACAGAGATGACTTTTTTCTTCTCGCTCATGCAGGTTTCATTCCTTTAAGTTTAGTCTTTGGCCCACTGCCGCAATAGCCGGGCAGACCCTTATCACTATACACTATTTTGCAAAATAGGTAAAGAACAATTTATTTTCGCAGTTTTGCGTTTCAAAGTTCAGGCTTACAGGGCGGTCCGCCAGGGTGTAGGGCTCCTCGTTTTCCAGGCAGAAAGTCCCCTCTTTGGCAATGTGGCAGATGCCGCGGTAAATTTCCATGGCCGGGGTGCAGGCACCGATCAGCAGCGTTGCCGCCAGCAGAATGGTCACGGCATGCTGTGCAAGCGTACCGTCCCGCCATTTGGTGCCCACCAAGGCGATAAAGTACCGGGCACAAAGGGTCATCAGGATAAAGATAGCCGGGATGGACACCCGCATGCAGAAATCGCACCCCTGTCCCACCTTAAAGAACGGAATGATGAAGAGCGACACGGCGCAGGTATAAAACAGCCAGCTGCGGCGGTTCTGCCGCCAGAGCAGCAGCAGATAGATGCCAGCATCCAGCAGGTAAAATACCAGCATGCCTTTTTGCAGGCTGGTCAGAACGTTTTGGCCAAAAGTCTGCTGCGCTGCCTGGTTCCCAGCGACAGTTTCGCCCAGAACGCTGTAGCCAAAGGCGTTATTGGCCAAAAAATAACTGGCCGTAATGCTGAGCACCACAACCAGCACCAGCACATTGGCCGGGGAGAACGCCGATTGCAGCACGCCTTTTTGACGCTGTGCCAGCAGAACAATGCCGCGCACCACCATAAAAATAACCAGCCCCACAAATGGGAAGGGGCCGCACATCAGGCAGGCCGTGCCCAGCAGCAGGTAGTTGCGGCAGTCTTTCTCCTGCAAAAAGCAGACGGTTGCCAGCCATGCCCCCACTGTCTGGTTGAACACCCAGAACTGGCAGGTCGTCAGGGAGCTGAACTGGAAATCATTCGTCCACCATTCCAGGTGCATAGCGTCATAGGCCAGCAGGTCCGGCAGTCGGCTGCTGTACAGCGCGCCCAGAATATCCATACCGCTGAAGAAAATCAAAAACAGCAGGCCGATCCCCTGCTTTTTGCCGGTATCGGCACGCAGGTAGACCAACAAATTCAGCGCCGCCAGATAGGTGCCCAGCGCCGTCCACCCCCAAAGGGCCATACGGGCGAACATCCAGGCGGCATCCAGCCCAAACAGGGCGTATACCGGTTTGGTCAGCGCCGCCGGGACCAGCCAGTGCCCGATATAATACACCAGCGCCGTATCCTTTTGCGGGTAATACACCGGCCAGCTGTTTGTGATCAGATCCCGGTAAATGGCGTTGCGGTAACCCCAGTCCGAGTTCTGGTAAAAAAAGCCCGTCTGACCGCCCAGGTAGCCCCACAACAGCATCAGGGCAAACAGCAGCACCAGCTTTGGCACCGAAAGCGTAATGCCCTGCTCTTCTTGCCCCACTTGCTTAACCTGCGGCGTTTTGCACACGGCATACCACCAGGCAAAGGCCAGCACGGCCAGGCCCGCAACGGCAAACGGCGCGCGGAGATACCCCGCAAAAAACACCGCCAGCGGCGCGGTGAGATAGGATAAGGCAAACGGCTTTAACTTTTGGTAGGTCAACTGCATAAATACTGTCTGGCTCCTGTTCGTCCATGCGGGTCCTGCCCGCACGGACGGGGTTATTCCTTATTGGCTTAATTGGTTTGCTTTTGCGTTTTTGCCCACGCAATGGTGGCGCGGATGCCATCGGCAAAGGCGGTGCGCGGCGCAAAGCCGGTATCCGCCGCAAGCTGGGTGATATCCGCCTGCAAAAACATGACCTGCTGCGGCCCGTAAGGGATTTTGCCCAGGCCAAGCGGCAGGGCCAGGTCGATGGCATCACGCAGGGTCTCAATATATTCCCGCAGGGGGCGGGCGGTGCCGCTGCCCACCGGGTACACGGCACCGCTGCGGCCATGGCAGGCCATGCGGTACAGTGCATCCGCAGCATCGGCGGAGTAAAGATAATCCCACTTCTGCTCCCCTGCCGTCAGGTCCGGGCACTGCCCGGCCAGCAGTTTTTGGATGGTGGCGGAGATCATCGTGTTGGGGCCGTCATGCGGGCCGTAAACCGAAAGGATACGCGCCCACACATGGTCCATGCCCAGGGCGGCGGCCTCGGTACGGCTCATCTGGCCTGCACACAGCTTGGCCATGCCGTACCCGTTTTCGGGGTTTGTGGGGGTATCGGCCCGCAGAACACCGTCCACACGGCCATACTCTGCCTGGCTGCCGGTACCAACAAACACACGGCAGCCCATTGCCGCCGCGGTGCGCACGGCATCAATGGTATAGCGGATATTCTCAATCTGAGCCGGCATATCATTGCGGCCCGCGCCAATGGTGTGCGCCCACGCCAGGTGGAAAAAGGCATCCGCCTGCACGGGCAGCCCGGCTGCGGCCATGCACTGCGGCAAATCCGCCAGGTTGGCGGCATCGCAGGCAACTACATACAGGTTTGCATCCTTGGGCAGCGCTACGGCCCGCGGGCTGCCGGGGCGGCAGACCGCCACCACGGTACACCCGGCCTGCAGCAGCCGGCTGCACAATGCTGTGCCCACGGCTCCGGTAGGGCCGGTTACGATTGCGGTTTGTATCTGCCTTTCGATTTTTTCCATTTTCAACACCTTATTTGTTTTTCGCAATGATCTCTGTGCAAAAAGCATGCCAGCTTTTTTTCATTTGTCTGTCTATAATTTTCCCTACATAATAGACAATTCCTGCCGCTATTGCACAGCAGGCAAAAGAAAGAACCAGCCTTTGCAGTTCGGTCACTTCTACGCTGTACATTGCCAGTATATTCGGCAAAAATTGTACGCAATACAAATGACTCAAGAAAACTGGCATGGTTGCTTTCCCCAGAAATCTGACAAAGCCGTTGTCAAATTTTCCGTAGAAAAGCGATTTTCCGCTTGCCGTAATGGTAAATGCCGCACCCAACGCCAAAACCACAATGCCATCCAGCATAGCACGTGTCTCATTCATTGACCATATATGGTAAAGTACCCACGCATACCCAGCCAATTCCACGGCTGTCATCATCGCGGCCATCTTTTTCCCTACATCAATTTTTTTCAGAGTTGATGCAGCCCTGTTTGCTACTACCCCTCCCAGAATTCCTGCAAAGGCACGCAGCATTCCGGTATTAACCCAGCCAAACAGAAGTGTACATGGGGCATCCAGTGAACCACAGTTCTGCAGGATCACGCCCAGTATCAGCAGGATTGCTGCCGGGGTCGCCTGCACAGTCAAGCCATAATGCCTGCGCAGCAGCGGATACAGCACCCAGACCGCAAAAGTCATTGCGGAAAGATACCATAGCACCCCTGTTGTGGAGGCTACAGAAAACCCAAAGTTCTGTAAATACAGGAAATCTGCCGGAATCAGCTGTAAATTCAACAGAATTGTAGCGCTGTCCCACTGTTGTGCATAGGCACGCACTATAAACCCCAAAACGGTTGCCACAAGAAAGTATGGAAATATCAAACGATAACGCTTGAGCACATCCCATGTCGCTTCTTTCATGGCATTTTCTAGCGAAGGGCAGGTTGTTTCTCTTGCGTTTAACCGGCATATCTTTTCGGCAAGAAAATACCCTGTTACGATAAAAAAGAATTCAACGCCGATATATCCCCTGCGCACGTACCACGCATGGAACAATACCACCCCCACGCAAAATACAAACCGCAGCAATTCAATATTGCCATTCCGCGCTTTTTTCATTTTTTATTTTCTTACCCTTCCGGCACCAAGGGGATAAACATCTGCTGTTCCAGCTCTTCCCGCGGCAGGAATGGTGCCAGGTCCTCCAGCGGCGGGCTGACCAGTGTGCCGTCCGGCAGGCGCTTGGTGGCACTCTTCGGCTCCCAGACCTGCTGGGTATCGGTAAAGATCTCGCAGAAAGTCGGGCCTTCTGCGGCAAGGGCGGCATCCACCACCTGTTTCATCTCAGCGTTGGAATGTGCGCAGGAATACGGGTAGCCGAACGCTTCGGCAATTTTGCGGAACTCCGGGAAGGACAGATCCCCGCTCTCCGGCCCAATGCCGATCTTGCAATGGTCTTTGAACAGGTTGTTCTGGGTCAGGCGGATGGAGTGGTAGCCGTTATTGTTGATGAGGAAAATCTTGATCGGCAGCTTATTTGTCAGGATGGTCTGCAATTCCTGCAGGTTCATCATGATAGAGCCATCGCCTTCCAGGCAGATGGTGGTACGGCGGCCGCCTGCAATGCAAGTGCCAATGGCGGCGGGCAGGCCGTAACCCATGCTGGCAATGGCGCTGTTGTTGGCCATGCGGCTGCCTTTTTGGATGACATACGCCTGATTGCCCACCACGCAGCAGGCGCCGTTGGAAACTGCGGTCAGGCTGTTTTCCGGCAGGCGGGAACTGAGGTAGCGCACAAAGGCGTACACATTGGCGGTGGTGCCGTTTTCTTCCCACTGGCGCGGCAGCACGGCGGGGTAATCTTTTTTCCATCGCTGGCAGGTTGCCAGCCAGTCCGCTGCCTGGCTGACAGGGGTCAGCGGCGCTGCGGCGGCATCCAGCTTTTGCAGAAAGTCCTTGGCATCCGCCCACACGGGGTGCTCCACATGCAGGGTGTGCTTTTTCATCTCGGCGCGGTCAATATCCACCATGATGACTTCCGCCGCGCGGGCCCAGGTTTTCCAGTTATAGCCCACCTGGCGGATGGAAATGCGGGTGCCCACAGCCAGAATCAAGTCTGCGTTCTGGATGGCCCAGTTGCCGGGGCGGTCGCCCATATTGCCGGCACGGCCGCAGTAAAGCGGGTTTTCGTCCTCGATCAGGTCCACGGCGTTCCAGTAGGTCACAATGGGGATGTTCAGCTTTTCCGCCACGGCGCGGAACGCTGCGTACCCGCCGGAAAGCCGGATGCCGTACCCGGCGTGGAACACCGGGCGCTTGGCGTGGCGGATCTTTTCCAGCACCATCTGCACGGTGGCATCGTCCACCGGGGGCGGCAGCCGGGCATCGTCCTGCGCCGGGTCATAGCCGGGCAGGCTGTCGGTTTCAATGTAGCCGCCCTGATAGTTGACCGGGATATCGATCCACACCGGGCCGGGGCGGCCGGTGGTTGCCAGGTGCCAGGCTTTTTCCAGCACATAGCGGATCTGGTTCGGGTCTTCCAGCATGGTGGCGTATTTGGTCATGGGGGCAACAGATTTGGTGATATCGTATTCCTGATCGCCCACCGCGCGCAGGGGCAGGCCATCGGTAAACTGCGCGGCATAGCGGGCCGTAGTATCGTACCGAACCTGGCCGGAGATCACAAACATAGGGATAGAATCCAGCCAGCCGCCCACCACACCGGTCAGGGCGTTGGTGCCGCCGGGGCCGGTGGTAACGCACAGGGCGGCAATTTTGTTATCAATGCGGGCGTATGCTTCCGCCGCAATGGCACTTGCCTGCTCGTGATGGTTATAAGTAACATGTAGCGCCGGGTGGTGGCCCAGTGCATCATTCAGATGCATGGCGCCGCCGCCCACCACGCTGAACACATCCGTAACACCATGCGCCGCAAGAAAATCGGCCACATAATCGGCCAGACGCTGTTTCATTGGGGGTGTCCTCCTTTTATTTAATCCGTTCAAGCTGCGGCTGAACCATTACAAAATACAAAGTTCTGGAATCCTGCGGGGCATCGACCCGCTTGCCGCTGTAGCTAATATCGATTGTACTTTCACCAAAAGGAACATCCACGGTATAGCGGATTTTCATGTTTTCCTGGCTGACCACAAAGGTCTGGCTACTGTCACCGAAGGTAATGGTAATGCTGGGGCGGTCAGAAATATCAAAGAAATAATCCCCCACTGTAAAGGTAAAGGTGTACCTTTCCGTATTCAGCTGCGGGTTTACCAGTTTGATCTCCGCACTTTTCTTGCACCAGTAAAACGGCAGCTCTTTGTTGGAGTTTTCAGGAGTATAATATTCTGTGTTATAAATGCCATCCCCCAGCTGCATGGTAATAGACGGCACATTATACAGCACCCACACGCCATAGAAAACGGCAAGGGAAACTGCCAATGCCCCCAGTGAAGCGCCGAAAGTAACCAGCGTGCTGCGTGCAGCTTTTTTATCTAGTTTTGATTGTTCAGGCTTTTTGGTTTTCAGCGCTGCCAACACACAATTTACTGCCTGTACAACGCCCCAGATGATAGCTGTCAGTATTGTCAACTGTACAATGGTGTTGCGAATATAAGAGTTACGCTCTTCAAAGATTGGAAGCGGCAGATTAAATACCATCAAAACCGCAAAAGGCAATATATTTTGACGTGTCATCACCTTTTCCTGTGCAAGAAAATACGCCAGCGGAATCAGCGCCATGCAGTAAATATAGTTGCCCTGGCTTTGGTACATCATAGCCACGGTAATCAGCAGCAACGCCTGCCATTCCTGGCGGCAGAGCAGAGCACACACAACCAGTACCGCCGCCACAGCAAAGGCTGCTGCAAAAAAAGATACCGTTGCATTGCTGGTTCCGGCAATCAGGTCCACCAGATGCGCCCCATGTGCGAACATGCTGTTGATGCCATTGCCTGCCCAAGGTGTTTTACTTTTACTTCCAAAAGAGAACAAAATCTTCAGCCAAAGCTGCAAGCCGTACACGCCCTCCTGGAAGGCAAACACCGGGAGCACCAACGCTGCAATGCCATAAAACACCGTGCGGATTGCTGCTTTGAAATCCCGGTTTCTTAAAAGCATAACACCTAAGAATGCGGGATAAATTTTAAGTCCGGCTGCTACTGCCAGTGCAACCAATGCCAGTTCCCGCACCCATGCGCGCTTTGAACGGTGATACATGACGAAAAAAAGCGAAAGCCCCGCCGCCAGCAAAATAATATTGCCGCGGTCTACCGCATTAAGCACACCAAAGCTGAACAAGGCAAAAAACGTACTGGCCCTGGCCCACTGGGCATTTTGCATCACGTCACGGAGCAAAACCGCCAGCAAAAGAACCGCCAGCACCACAAAAAAGACGTATAGCAAAAAGCACGACTGTGTTGTGCGTAAATCAGTTTCTGTGCCGCGCATGGCAACTGACGCCTCAAAGTCATAGGTCCAGTTATCAGATACCGAAGCAGGCACCAGTAAAAACAGGGCATAAAAGAACAAATTTGCCAAGGGCGGATACAGTGTGTCAAACACCGCATACGGCTGGCGTCCACGAACATATTCAATGCTATGGAAAAAATCCATGCCGGCATCCAGTGTATCATGGTATAAAAAGTACGAAAGAAAATCACCATGGGTAACATACAGCGTTACCATAACCACAATGGCACACACTGCGCTGAGTACACAGTACAGCTTGGCCGTTTTTTTCCAGAACGGATTGCTCCCTCTTCCTTTTTTACCAAAAAGGCCTTTTCCCCGTTTCGTGTTATTCTCTTTCAGCACGCGCTGGCTGTTGCATTCATTCTGGCCATAATTCAGTCCCAGCTGCACCGATTTGTTATCTTCCGGCAACAGCTGATCTAATCCAATGCTGATACCAGATTTATTCTCGTTATTTGTTGTCATGTTGTCCATACACAGCCTTGCCCTATTTCTGTTCCCGGTTATGTATCAGATATTCCCTGGTTTTCCATATTTTTTACCGATATATTTTGCAGTCTTATTTTCAACAATAAAGCACCGCCAACCAACCTCGTTGAGTCGGATGATGGTTAGGGATCCCGATACCGCACTTTTCCGTGCCGGATAAGCTCCACATCGTTGACGGGAAACATTTTGTCGTTTATCTTTCCTTAAATGTCCACAACTTGTTGATGATAAAATTCAGCGGAATCGTGACCAGCAGATTTACAATCGGCGCAATCGTTTTGCTGACGCTGAAGAACGTAACCTCTATCCAAAGCAAAACATTAGAAAGGATTGATGTGCCGCCGTAGCTGACGTATGTTTTTCCAAGGCGTTTCAGTTTACTGCGCCAATCGTTTGCATTCCCGGTAAACACAAACTTATCGTTCCAAAAAAAGGCATTGGCAATGCTCAGAATTGTTCCCAGAACGCTGCCTACCATATACAGGTCTGGGCTGATCCACAAAAAGATATAATACACCGCCATTGATACCGCCGTGTTGCTTACGCCAACAAGGCCAAACTTGATAAACTGTGCAAGCAGCGCAACAAATTCCTTTTTGCTTTTTGCTCCCAACAGTGCCAACAATTTCTGCATGGATCCCGTTCCTTTATTATTCTTTATAAGCAATCAAAAAGCAAAGCCTGTATTGATAATTACCGCAGTGCAGCAGCTAGTTTTTTTCTTATCAGCACGGCTTTGCTTTTTCTTATTGATTCATCTTATCAGCGCATTTTATTGGTTCACCGCTTCAATAATGATCTTTGCCATATAGTCAATCATCTCATCGGTCATGCCGGGGTACACGCCGACCCAGAAGGTGTTGTTCATGATAAAGTCGGTGTTGGTCAGCTCCCCTGCCACGCGGTAGGCGTCGGTGCCGCGGATCTGGTCAAAGCAGGGGTGCTTGATCAGGTTGCCGCTGAACAACAGGCGGGTCTGGACATTGTGGTCCTCAATATAGCGGGTCACGGCGTTGCGGTCCAGGCCGGATTCCGGCTTGACCGAAATCAGGAAGCCAAACCAGGACGGGCGGCTGTTGGCGGCCGGTTCCGGCAGGATCAGCTTATCGGCGGCCGGTTCCAGGGCTGCGCGCAGGCGGTCCCAGTTATGGCGGCGGCGCTCGATAAAGCTGGGGAACTTTTTCAGCTGTTCGCAGCCGATGGCGGCCTGCATATCGGTCACTTTCAGGTTATAGCCAAAGTGGCTGTAAACGTACTTGTGATCATAGCCTGCGGGCAGTTCGCCATACTGACCGTCAAAGCGGTGGCCGCAGAAGTTATCATGGCCGGACGGGCAGATGCAGTCGCGGCCCCAGTCGCGGTAGCTCTTGATCAGGCGGTTCAGCAGCGGGCTGTTTGTATACACGCAGCCGCCCTCGCCCATCGTCATGTGGTGCGGCGGGTAGAAGCTGGAGGTGCCGATATCGCCCCAGGTTCCGGTAAAGCGGGTTTCGCCGTTGATGGTGTACTGGGTGCCCAGGGCATCGCAGTTATCCTCCACCAGCCAGAGGTTATGGGCATCGCAGAAGGCTTTGACGGCGGACAGGTCAAACGGGTTGCCCAGGGTATGGGCGATCATGACTGCCTTGGTCTTGGGGGAAAGAGCGGCTTCCAGCTTGGTCACATCAATGTTGTACTGCGGCACGGTCACATCCACAAACACCGGCACAGCGCCATACTGCAGCGCCGGGGTGACAGTGGTGGGGAACCCGCATGCCACAGTGATGACCTCATCGCCCTTTTTGATCTGGCGGTCGCCCAGTTCCGGGGCGGTGAGCGCCATAAAGGCAATCAGGTTGGCGGAGGAGCCGGAGTTGACCAGGTTGGCGAACTTTACGCCGATCCACTTGGCAAACTCTTTTTCAAATTCATCCGCAAAGCGGCCGGTGGTCAGCCAGAAATCCAGCGTTGCATCGGTCAGGGCGCACATTTCTTTTTCATCAAACACGCGGGATGCATAAGTAACGCGGTCGCCGGGCTTGAAATCCGCCTTTTTCTCCTTAAAGTCATGGTAATATTCTGCCACCAGCGCCTTGATCTGCTCGCGGGCTTCGGCCTCATTGCTCCAATTTGCCATCGTCTGCTCCCTTACTCACTCAAAAATTCCTTGATTTCTTTGTCCATCTCCGCCGGGATATCCCCGCCGGAAAGCCATACCTTGCTGAACGCAACGGTCTTTTGCATACATTCCGCCATATGCCAGCGCGGTTTCCAGCCAAAGGTAGATTTCAATTTGCTGCAATCCAGCTTCAAAAAGTTTGCTTCATGCGGGGCGTTTGCCTCAGCGCGGTTTTCCCATGCAGCACCATCGCCCCACGCCTGGCAGAACAGGTCTACCAGGGTGCCGGTCGTCACACAGTCGCAGTCATCCGGGCCGACGTTATAATAGCCGGCGTACCGGTTATCCTCATACTGGCGCTGGGCGATCAGCAGGTACGCTGCCAGCGGTTCCAGCACATGCTGGTATGGGCGGGTGGAATACGGGTTGCGCACACCGATGCTCTCCCCTTTTGCCATCGCGCGCACGCAGTCCGGGATGATGCGGTCATTGGCAAAATCGCCGCCGCCAATCACATTACCTGCGCGGGCAGTGGAGATGGCCACGCTGCCATCCGCAAAAAAGCTGTTTTTATAGCTGTGGGTCACCAGCTCCGAGCAGCTTTTGCTGTTGGAGTAGGGGTCGAAGCCGTCCAACGGTTCGTTTTCGCGGTAGCCCCAGCACCATTCATTATTCTGGTACACCTTATCCGTTGTTACGTTCAGCACAGAGCGCGGCGGAGTTTGGGCGGTACGCACACATTCCAACAGGTTCACGGTGCCCATCACATTGGTTTCATAGGTATAGCGCGGGTCCTTGTAGCTGTCCCGCACAATGGGCTGAGCCGCCAGGTGCAGCACAATTTCCGGCTGGGCGGCATCAAAGGCCGCTTTCAGGCTGGCAAAATCGCGGATGTCGCCGATCACGCTGGTCATTTTGCCTTCCAGCCCTGCCAGAGAGAAGAGGTTGGGGGTTGTGGGCGGTTCCAGGCTGTAACCCGTTACCACCGCACCGACCCCCACCAGCATGCGGCAGAGCCAGCTGCCCTTAAAACCGGTATGCCCGGTTACAAACACGCGTTTGCCGCGATAAAATTCCAAGTTCATTGTTGGTTCCACACTTCCCAGGGCGCACAGCCGGACGCCCACATTTTTTCCAGCATACTTTTTTCGCGCTCGGTATCCATGCACTGCCAGAATCCGCGGTGCACATAGCTCATCAGCTGGCCTTTGGCTGCCAGCTCGCGCAGCGGGGCCTGCTCAAAAATGGTATCATCACCGCTGATGGTATCAAACACTTCCGGTTCCAGCACCATATAGCCCGCGTTGATGATAGCCCCATCGTTGACGCTCTTTTCACGGAACGCCTGAACCGAATTGTCCTGGCCGATATCCAGCACGCCTTTCTGCTGTTCCTGCACCACGGCGGTCAGGGTTGCCAGCTTGCCGTGCTGCTTATGGAACTTGACCAGTTCGGCAATGTTCACATCGCAGACGCCATCACCATAGGTCATCATAAAGGTTTCGTTGCCGATATATTTCTGCACCCGCTTGATGCGGCCGCCCGTCATCGTGTTCAGGCCGGTATCCACCACCGTCACGCGCCACGGCTCGGCGTGCTGGTCATGCACGATTATCTCGTTGCCCTGGGTGAAGTCAAAGGTCACATCGCTGGTATGCAGGAAATAATCCGCAAACCACTCCTTGATCATATGCTGCTTGTACCCGGCGCAGATCACAAAATCATTGAAGCCATAATAAGAATACTCTTTCATGATATGCCACAAAATAGGCATACCGCCGATTTCGATCATCGGTTTCGGCTTGAACTTGCTTTCTTCCGAAATGCGCGTGCCATAGCCGCCGGCAAGAATTACAACTTTCATATTTTTCACTCCCGTAAGCCTGCAGCGGAACCCTGCTTGCAGTTCCGCAAAAACTGTCCGTCCCACCAGCATTTCAACCGCCGGACAGTTTGGTACACACCCAGCCTATTTTTTATTACTATGATAGTATATCATTTTCACGTATTCAGTGCAACCGTTCCAGGAAACTTATCACACCTAGTAGGACTGCTTTTTATTCCGCGTTTTGCTCTTTGTTATCACATTTTAACGCCGCTTTTGTTGCCGCTGTGCAAACAGTATTCTTTACGTTTTTTCGTGCGTATTTTGCCCCCGCGGGGCGGCCCACTTTACATTAGTAGGCAAAACAGGTATAATAGTTTAGTTAATCTGTGATATTGTGCCATTTTGCCATATTGCGGGTGCAGGCGGTCTTATTTTATCCTTGCTGCCTGTGGATTTTTTGCGGCACGCCGCGCGTTGTGCGGTACCGCTCCTATTAGGTCTGGAGGTTGCGCTCATGGGGCTGCAAAGCCTGCAATACTGTGCATTTTTGGTGGTTGTGGCTGCCGTTTACCTGCATTTGCCGGTGCGCATGCAGCCGGTGTTTCTGCTGGGAGCTTCGTGGGTGTTTTATGCGCTGGCCATGCCGGCCATGCTGCCGGTCACCATTGCACTGGCGGTGTTCACCTACCTGTGCGGCCGCGGCCTTGCCTGGCGGGACGGCGCACACAAAACCGCTTTTTTGCGCCTTGGCGTGATCGGTATGCTGGGCATTCTGGCCTTTTTTAAGTATAACGGCCTGTTGGGCGGGGTGCTGCACGGCTGGCGCGCGGTAGCCATGCCGCTGGGCATCAGCTTTACCAGTTTTGCCGCAATCGCCTACCTGATCGACGCCACCCGCGGCGACTGCGAGGTGGAAACCAGCTTTATCCGGCTGGCGCTGTTCCTCAACTTTTTTGCCACCGTCACCCAGGGGCCCATCTGCCGTGCCGGTGCGCTGCTGCCACAGTTGAGCGCCGAGCACCGCTTTGATGCCGCCCGCACGGTGCGCGCTTTGCGGCTATATGCGCTGGGGCTGTTCAAATACATTGCCGTGGCGGATGTGCTGAACATGGTGGTGGATACGGTTTTCCCCCACTATGCGGATTACAGCGCCCCCATGCTGATTTTGACCGCGGTGATGTACACTTTTTATCTGTATTTCAGCTTTTCCGGCTATTCCGAGATTTCCCGTGCCACCGGCCTTGTGCTGGGGCTGGACCTGCCGGAAAACTTTAAGACCCCGTTTTACGCCACCAACTTTTCCGGCTTCTGGAGCCGCTGGCACATCTCGTTTTCTTCCTGGCTGCAGGATTATCTCTTTATGCCGCTGGCCTGGGCAGATCTTGGCCGCTTTGGCCGCCTGCCCACCGAGCTGTGCGTGTTCTGCGTATTCTTTGCTTCCGGCTTCTGGCACGGCAGCACCGCGCCATTCATCATCTGGGGTCTGCTGCAGGCGGTTTACCGCGTGGGCGAAGAGCTGCTGCACCGCCGCTTTGGCAAACCCAAAAAGCGCGGCACCCCGGCCCGTGTGCTGTGGGGCAAGCGGGTTGTGGTGTTTGTTTTGTGGACCATCAGCATGGTGTTCTTCCGCGTGGGGTCCGGCAACCTTTCCGGCATGGCCGAAAACCTGGGCGTTGGCGATGCTTTCGGCTACCTGGGCCGTTGCCTGATGAACAGCTGGTCCCCCGCCCGCTTTGCCGGGGAGCTGTACAGCACAGCGTATACCGGCTTTTACGCCAATACCATTATGGTAGCGGCTTATTGGGCGTTCGCTGCGCTGGCGCTGGCGCTTGGCATCTGGCTGGATCACCGGCGCAATTTTGCCTGCAAAAACAAACCGGCTGAGGTTGCCCTGGCAAGCGCCAAGCACCGCAATGCGCTGTATGTTGTTTTGATCGTTTTTATCCTGGTGGGGTACATCATGCAGAGCGGCGGCTTTAACGCCAACGCGTTCGGCCCCTATGCAGGGTTTTAATCTTATGGAAAAAAGGAGATTTCCGGCGTGAAGCATATCATCAAAAAATTGGCGCTGCTGTTCGTGCCGGTCTATCTGTGGTTTGCCTTTTTTGTGGCGTTTGAGCCAAACAATTATTTTGGCATCAAAAAAACAGCCTCTTCCAGCCAGCCGGTGGCCCGTGTGCGCGCCTATGAGCAGAGCCCCGGCACCAACCTGATCATCGGGGACAGCCGCCTGGCCCACTTTGATATGGACCTTGTGGATTCCCTGACCGGGCAAAGCTGGCAGAACCTGGCCTTTGGTGGTGCTTCCCTGAAGGAATGTGTGGACCTTGCCAACTATGTGCTGGATTCCGGCAACCAGGTGGACCGCATTCTGTTTGAGCTTTCGTTCTACACCTTAAACAGCAGCTATAACACCGACCGTTTTTCGGCGCTGGAAGCTACCCTGCGCAACCCGCTGGCCTACTGTCTGAACCTGGAATACAACGTGAACGCCCTGACCGTGTTTATGGACACCGTAAAGGGCACGCCGGACACCATTGAATCCGGCGACTGGACCGCGGCGGATTACCTGGATGATGCCGGGAACACGATTCCGCTGCACAAAAAGCTATATGAGTACCCGGCGCTGATCACCACCCGCTGCCAGAACTGGACACTGAACGAAACCGAGCTGGCGGAGTTTTTGGCTATGGCCCAGCGCTGCGCAGACCGCGGCGTGGAGCTGACCATTGTGCTGCCCCCCATGGCCGCCAATGTGCGCACCGAGGTATGCGATGCCTTTGGCATTACCGCCGTGATGCAGGACGAAGTTCTGCCGCTGTTGGAAAAGCAGAATTTTGCCGTGCTGAATTACGAATGGTGCACCAGCTGCATTACCGATGATGACACCCAGTTTTTTGACGGGTTCCACCTGGACGAAAAATACGGCCTGCCGGACTGGACAGCCGAACTGTTTGATGATATGCAGCGCTGATGCTGCCCCACCCCAAAAAGGAGGTCCCCTGTGGCACTGGACTTTTTGATTTTGTACGAACACACCGTTCGGGAATATGAGAGTGATCTTTTGCTCAAATTGGAGCTGGAGCGCCGCGGCTACACCGTGCGCATCCGCCAGCTGCTGGATGCCAAAGATCTGCGCCTGTTTGGCAAAGACAAGCCGGAAGTTCTGGTTGCCAGCTGCATGTATGACAACGAAGCCATCAACAGCCATGTGTACAACAACATTGGCAGATGCAACAAGATCGTCAACCTGCACTGGGAGCAGATGCTCTCCGACACGCAGGAGGAGGGCGATTGGTTCAACATGAACGGCAACGCCAAGCGCTGCGTGCAGACTTGCTGGGGCCAGCGCACTGCCCAGCGGTTACAGGCCCATGGCATGGATGCCAAGAACACCCCCGTGACCGGCGCTGTGATGATGGACTTTCTGCGGCCGGAGTTCAAGGGCTACTTTAAGGATAAGGAAACCCTGTGCAAGGAATTCGGCCTTGACCCCGCCAAACAGCTGCACCTGTACATTTCCAGCTTTGGCTATGCCAGCATGACCGACCAGGAAGTGACCGAGCTTTCCAAAATGGCGGGAACGGATTTTTCCGGCTTTGCCCGCACCAACCGCGTTTCGATGGAAAAAACGCTGGCCTGGTTTGACCGCTACCTGGGTGACCACCCGGAGGTGGAACTGGTATACCGCCGCCACCCCAGCGAATGGAAATGCAAAGCCCTGGACGAGCTGGCCGCCAAGCGCCCCAACTTTCATGTGATTTTTGCGGATTCCGTCAAGCAGTGGATTGTGGCGGCGGATTCCATCTCCATCTGGATGAGCACCGCTGTGGCCGAAGTATACATGGCGGGCAAAAGCTGCCATATCCTGCGCCCGGTGCCCATCGAGCACGAGTATGACCCCGTCATCTACAAGGATGCTCACTATGTGACTAGCTACCCGGAGTTTGCCGCTGCCATGGCGCAGCCGAACCCGCCGTTCCCCATTGCACGGGATGTGATTGAGGGCTATTTTGACCCCTCCCCTGCCCCGGCCTACAAGCGGATGGCCGACCTGCTGGAGGAAGTGTACAAAAATCCCCCGCGGGATGAACCGATGGGGCCCGGCTTTACGCCGCACTTCAACCTGCTCAAGTTCTGCGCACTGGCGGGGGTACACATGCTGTACCGCCACAAGTGGGAACCCAAACGGGTGTTTGCCTTCTGCCCGCCGCTGGCCAACTTTGCCCAGCGCATTTACGGTTATGTGGACAAAGCCTATATCCCGCCGGAGGAGATCCAGCGCATGGAAGCGCGCATCCGGCCATATGTAAAATAAAGTTGTTTTTCCGGCGCGCTGCGGTGCGCCCGCTGCAAATGGGAGCCTGCCATGTCTGAACCGAAAAAAACTGAAAGCTTTGCCGGAAATGTGATGAAATACTCCATTGCCACCTACCTTGGCTTTGGCATTTCCGGCGCAGCGCTTATCATCAAGGGCGTCCTGCCCGCCGAAAGCTACGCCGTTCCTGCTTCCTTCATGGCATACACCATGTCGCTGATGAACGTGGGCATGCTTGGGCTGGATCAAAGCCTGCTGCGCTTTTACCACGAACCGCCTGCCGGTTCCACCGGGCGCAGCATGTTTGCCGCGTGTACCCGGCTTTCGGTGCTGGTCATGCTGCTGGTGGGCGGCATCGGCAGCATCTTTTTCGCCAAGCCGCTGGCGGCGGCCTTTGGCCTTGGGGCCAACGGTGCCGGGCTGGTGCCGTTTTTGTTCCTGAACGCTGCTCTGTACATGCTGGTGCGTTACCTCAACGTGCTGCTCCGGCTGGAAAACAATGTGCGCGCCTACACCACCGAAACGCTGTGGATGCAGGCCTGCCTGAACCTGATCTACCTGCTGCCCGGCTTTGTTACCCAGGACGCCCGCGCTTTTGTGCTGGGTGCGGTGTGCAGCTTTGCGGGGGTCGCAGTGTTCTATTGGCGGCGGGCTTCTAAAGGTCAAACGAAAGAGGCCCCTGTGCGCGGCCTGCGCCCCTATGCCCACATTTACCGGGCGGCACTGCCTTACGGCATTGTGTTGGCACCTGCGGCCATCCTGATTCCGCTGTACCGCGCCATCTGCCTTTCTTTTTTAGGCAATTACGCCCCCGCGGCGGAGCAGGGTTCGTTTGATTTTGCCTACACCCTGGCCCAGCTTGTCACCACCATTCAGGCCGGTTTTTCCACCTACTGGGGCCCCTATGTCTACGCGCATTACCGCACCGAGCAGGAGCGCATTGGCCGCATCCATGATCTGCTGAACCTGCTGATCTTCGGCTTTTTCTGTCTGCTGGTCATGTTTGAGGATATCATCTTCATCATCTTCCCGGCCAAATCGGCCTGCCTGCCCTACTTTCCGCTGATGATGCTGGCCGTGGTGTTCTCCATCCTGTGCGAAGGCACGGTGTACGGCAACACCATTGCCCGCAAGCCGTTCCAGGATACGATTGGAACCGCCGTGGGCGTTGCGGCCAACATTGCCGTGTGCGCCGTGCTGGTGCCGCGTTTTGGCGTAATGGGTGCCGCGGTCGGCCTGGTAACGGCCAATGCAACGATGTTTTTGTACCGCACTGTGACCGGGCAGTATTACTACCGCACCATCCCCAGCTTCAGCCGGACGATCTGCGGCTTTTTGCTGGCGGTGGGTGTGGCCGTGATCGGCGTGGTGTTCGCCCACAATTTTATCATCAAGTTTGTTTTAACTGCAGCAATCCTGTTTATTTACTGTAACATTTACCGTGCCCAGCTGTACAAGCTGTGGCAGATCTTTATGGGCTTTGTGCGGCGGTATCTGCTGCACAGCCAAGCATAACTACTGCAAAGGAAAGGTTGTATATCAAGATGAAGCATTGCGGCACACAAGAGTTGACCACCGAGCGGCTGGTCCTGCGTCGTATGACAACCGACGACTGCGAAATGATGTTTGGCAACTGGGCCAATGACCCGGAAGTGACCCGCTACCTGCGCTGGGAGCCCCACCGTGACTGGGTGGTAACGATGGCATATCTGAACGAGATCGTCAAACAATATGACCGCCCGGATTTTTATGATTGGGGCATCTGCGATAAAGTGACCGGTGTGCTGATGGGCAGCATCAGCATTGCCCCCGCCGAATCCTGTGAGCGTGAAAAGCCCTATGCCTGGAAAAACGTGAAAACCGAGCTGCTGGGCGGCATGTATGAGATCGGTTACACCTTGGGCAAAAAGTGGTGGAACCAGGGTTATGCCACCGAAGCCACCGCTGCCGTGCGCGATTACTGGTTTGGCATGGTAGGTGCGCCCTGGCTGGCCGGGTTCCACGCCAGCCAGAATGTGGCAAGCAGCCGCGTGTTGGCCAAGACCGGCTTCCATTATGACCACGATACCGTTCTGCACCGCTTTGACGGCACCGAGGTGCCCTGCCTGGCCTGGTACCTGCTGAACCCCGGCAGCCAGAAATCCGATGAACCGGCAGCCGCTGCCCCCGCTGTACAGGCAGAACCAACGGAACCAGCGGAGAATGCCGATACAACCGTCTGACATTCACTCCCCTGCCCCATACTTTTGCTGACCTGGCCGAATACGGCCAGAAAGGACCCCTATGGACGAAATGAAGGACCCCATCACCCTGGACTTTACCGCTACCCAGGCCCCGGCAGAGGACGCCCCTGTTGGGCAGAAGGCTCTGGACAGCGAGCGCCCGCCGGTGCGCGTTGTGCTGCTGGCGCTGGACCAGGGCAAGTTTGACGCCCAGCGCAGCCTGGATGAGCTTGCCGCCCTGGCGGAAGCCAACGGCATGCAGGCCGTTGCTACCGTGTGCCAGAAGCGCAGCACCCCCGAAGCCGCCACCCTTCTGGGGGAAGGCAAAGTGGAGGAAGCGCGCCTGGTATGCCTGAATACCGATGCCGAGGCCGCCATCTTTGACGGCGAGCTGACCGGCAGCCAGATCCGCAACCTGAGCGCGGCTTTGCAGGTGGAAGTGCTGGACCGCACGATGCTGATTTTGGAAATCTTCCGTGCGCGCGCCACCACCAACGAGGGCAAGCTGCAAACTGAGCTGGCCACCCTGAAATACCGCATGCCGCGCCTGCAGGGCCTTGGCGAGGCGCTGAGCCGCCAGGGCGGCGGTGGCGGCGGCGGTGGCGGTGCCCGCCGCGGTGCCGGTGAAACCAAGCTGGAGCTGGACCGCCGCTACCTGCGCAGCCGCATTGAAAAGCTGGAAGGCCGCCTGAAAGAGCTGGAAAAGCGCCGTGGTGAAACCCGCCGCGCCCGCCAGAAAAACGGTGTTCCGGTCATCTCATTGGTGGGCTACACCAACGTGGGCAAAAGCAGCCTGACCAACGCTTTGTGCGGCGCAGAAATTTTTGAAGCCGACATGCTGTTTGCCACGCTGGATCCCACCGCCCGCAAATGCACGCTGCCCAGCGGGTTACAAGTGATCCTGGTGGATACAGTCGGCTTTGTCAGCCGCCTGCCGCATGATTTGGTGGATGCTTTTAAGAGCACACTGGAAGAAGCTGCCTGCTCTGACATCATCTTGAAAATTGCCGACGCCAGCGACAGCGAAGCCGCCGAGCAGCTGAGCGTGACCGATGAAGTGTTGAACGACCTGGGCTGCGGGGATATCCCGCAGGTGACGGTCTACAACAAGTGCGACCGCACCGGTGTTGCCCCCTATGACCCGGATGTGCTGCTGGTAAGCGCCAAAACCGGCTACGGGCTGGACAGCCTGCTGGCCAAGATTGACGAGATTCTGGCACACCGTGTGCGCACCATTGAGGTACTGTTGCCCTATGACAAGCTGGCCCTGGCCGATGTGTTCCGCACCCGCGGCAGCGTTCTGGCTGAAGAATACCGCGAAAACGGCGTGTATTACAAGGCAACCGTAAAGGTGGATGACCTGCACCGGTTTGAAGCGTACCTGCTGTAAGCGCAACCGTTCGCTTTGTGCAAGATAACAAATACTGATTTTATTGCTGATTGTAGACAAAAAGACCTCCATCCCTGCACGGTTCTGTGCTTGGGATGGAGGTCTTTGGTTTATTTGTGTGTACCCTGCGTTACGGCAAAATTATTCCGCCGTCAGCAGTTTAACAGCGCGGGAGGTACCCAGGCGGTCTGCGCCCAGATCCAGGAACTTTTCCATGTCCTCAACGGTGGAAATGCCGCCGGCTGCCTTGATCTTGCAGCGGCCGCGCACGCAGCGGGCAAACAGCTCAATATCATGGAAGGTTGCACCTGCGGTAGAAAAGCCCGTGCTGGTCTTGATGAAGTCGGCACCGGCTTCCACCACGATATCGCACATCTTCTCTTTTTCATCATCGGTCAGCAGGCAGGTTTCAATAATAACCTTGAGCACCTTATCCCCCACGGCCCGCTTGACGGCGGCGATATCCTCGCGCACAGCGTCATATTCCTTGTTCTTCAGGCGGCCGATATTGATGACCATATCCACTTCCTCGGCGCCGTTTTCCACAGCGGTCTTTGCTTCAAAGCACTTGGAAGCAGTATCCATTGCACCCAGAGGGAAGCCGACCACGCAGCACACCGCAACACGGCCCGCCATATACTGCACAGCCTGCTTGACATAGCAGGTGTTAATGCAGACGGATGCAGTATGATACTTGATGGCATCATCGCACAGGGCCTGAATCTGGGGCCAGGTAGCCTCCGGTTTCAACAGGGTGTGGTCAACTTTGGAAAGGATTTCCTCCTTGGTGTATTTCATTTGAATTCTTCTCCTTTTTTACAGGTCTTGCACAGGTGCGCCTGGTGCAGGCCGATGGTCGAAAATACAATGGCCGTCAGGCTGACCGTTGCGCCCACAATGCCCAGGATCAGGCCGGTCAGACGGAATGCACCGCCGCGGATTTTGTTTGTCATAAGAAAGCCCTCCTTATCATCGTCGGTTTGGTTGTTTCGGGTTTCTATCTGTTCTGTGTTGTTATTTCTTTTTGAAAATAAACAACTTGCTGAACACATAGTTGGATACAATCACGATAACCTGGCTGAACAGTTTAACACCCATGGCCCACAGGTCAGCGTTGGCTGCGGCAAATGCCACATGCGGTGCCAGCACGCTGACGCCCAGCCAGATGATGACCTGGTCCATGACCATGGTGCCAATACGGCAGGCCACAAACTGGCCAAACTCCGCCAGAGCAGCCTGGCCGCTGTTTTTGCTGCGGAACACAAAGGTGCGGTTGGTCCAGTAGGCAAACAGAATGCAGATGATATTATCCAGCACATTGCCAATGCCGGTTGCAAAGCCCGTGCCCAGCACAGCCTGGAACACGGCAAACAGCACCAGGTTCAACAGCGTGGCAAGCCCGCCAAAAAACAGGTAGGCAAACCCCTCATAATATTTTTTAATAAAAGCCTTTAATTTTTCCATGCAGTTTATCCTTTACCACACAGCGCAGGGAGGTTTGCAGCGCTGCTCGCCAGTGTACGCCAACAGTGCACACTGACATATAACAAAAGGGGCCCGCCTGTTGCCAGGCAGGCCCCTGCTGCAATTCGGGGATTATTCAGCGTCCTCGGCAGCCTCGTCGAGGCAAGCCTTCATGGACAGGCTGATGCGCTTGCGATCAAAGTCAACATTGATCAGCTTAACCTTGACCATGTCGCCGACCTTCAGAACGTCGGAAACCTTGTTCACGCGCTCGTTGCTGATCTCGCTGATGTGGACCAGACCGTCAATGCCCGGCAGAATGCGGACAAATGCACCGAACTTGGTGATGGAAACGACCGGAGCCTCGAACTCAGAGCCGATGGGATACTCGTTCTTGAGCTTCTCCCAGGGGTTGTCCTCTTCCTTCTTGTAGCCCAGGGAAACCTTCTGGTTCTCGGGGTCATAGCTCTTAACATACACTTCGATGGTATCGCCAACGCTGACGACCTCAGAGGGATGCTTGATGTTGTTCCAGCTCAGTTCGCTGATGTGGCACAGGCCATCCACGCCGCCGATGTCAACAAAGGCACCGTAGGAAGTCAGGCTCTTGACAACGCCAGTGTACTGCTTGTCAACTTCAACGTTCTTCCAGAACTCATCGCGCTTTGCCTTGTTTTCTTCAGCAGTAACCTTGTTGATGCTGCCGACGATCTTGCGGCCTGCGCACTCGGTGATAACCAGCTTAACGTGCTGGCCAACCAGCTTGGTGTAGTCCTCGTCGCGGCGCATGGTAGCCTGAGAACGGGGAACAAACACACGAACGCCCTTGACGTTGACAACAACGC
>OHYE01000403.1_pt1 | contig 24495 bp, 15 predicted proteins | sample 1580141 | NCBI WGS metagenome assembly OHYE01 (sample SAMEA3882530, study PRJEB24775) | human gut metagenome | biome: human-associated habitat; feature: intestine environment; material: feces | place: Netherlands | collected 2009/2010 | reverse complement strand
TTCCATGATCATCTTCAGTGCAACACGTTCCCCAACCAAATGAGCAGCAGGACCACCACGCAGGCAACCGGTGTCGCCTTAACAAACGAAAGCGCCGGCGCCACCAAGCGGGCAAACGTCAGCGATCGCACCGAGACTCCCGCCAGTACGCCGCCGCACACCGCGGCAAGCGCCAGCCCGCCCAAGATTCGCGCACCCGAGCCTGCCAGAATCGCCCATGTGCCGGCATCGCATACCAGTCGCAGCAACGCCACCACGACAGCGCCCGGCCCCGGCAAAATCAACGGCTGCGCCACGAAACCCGCCATCAGCACCCACACGGCAAGCCAAAAGGCGGCAACGGCACCTGCTGCCGCCACCGCCTTCATACGCTCTGTCATTTGTCGAGCAAACGCACGCACGGGCTACTCCATGTAGTAGAAATCGTCAGCCGGGAGCTTGCCGCCCACGGCGCTCGCGTCCGCATCGGCCAGCACCTGCAGGTACCCACCGAGCGCCGCCTTCATATCCCTCCCCGTCTGGCACACGAGCATGCACCCGGGAATCGCCTTTTCGGCAATCGCGGCGTTATCCACGATACCCGCATCGACCACGGCCTGAGCCCAGTCCGCCGGCGCCGCGTTCACGGCCTCAACGCTCGCAGCATGGCAGCTCAGGAATTCCGCCACGGCCTCGGGATGCTCCTCGGCAAAGGCACGGCGCACCACGGTCACGCCCGTCAGCAGGCGCGAGCCCGTGTCACCCGCCAGCTCATCCCACACATCGGTCAGGCTTACCGGAGCCGACAACTTGCCTTCGCTCTTTGCGATGGCAGCGGTCTTGAACGGCTCGGGCAGCACGCCCACGGCAGACGGATCGGCAAGCAGGGCCGACAGCACCTCGGTGGGCTCGCTCTTAAACTCGAGCGCCACCTGGCCGGTCAGGCCCGCGCGCTCCAACAGGTAGTTCATGACGTACTCCGGCGTGGTGCCCTTGCCCGTCATGTAGACGGTATGGCCCGCCAGATCGCCAAACGAAGTAACGTCCGCGTTACCCGTCACCACGTTCAGCACGCCCAGCGTGTTGATGTCGATGACCTGCACCGCGCCCTCGGTCTTGTTGTAGAGCACGCTCGCCACGTTGGCCGGCACCAGGGCAATGTCGATATCGCCCTGAATGACCTTGGGCACAATCTCGTCGGCGGCGGTGTTGATCGCAAAGTCGAACTCATTGTCCGTCTCGCCATCGGCCGCCCGGTCCATAAACTGCACCAGGCCAATCGAGGTCGGCCCCTTGAGCGAGGCGACGTGCACCTCGACCGGCTCTGCAGCAGCACCGGCGCCGTCTGTGGCAGCCGAGCCCGCGGCGGACCCGGCACCGGCAGCCCCGCCGCCACAGCCCGCGAGCGCAAGCGACAGGGCGCCCGCAGCGAGCGCCGAGGCAAACCCCCGGCGCGACATCTCAACATTAAACGCGCGCATCGCTAGCACGTCCCCTCGTTAGGCATCGTCCATGCGTGATGCTCGGTATGCAGCAGCTCCTCGGCCAGCGGCGAGAGCGGCTCGCCCAAGAACTCGCGGTAGCATGCCTGGATATCGGGATTCTCGTGCGAGAAGCGAATATCCGCAGCAGCATCCAAACCCCACAGCACCTGGCCGCGCTCGGCTGCCAGCTCACAGCCGTCATGGATGGGCTGACCGCCGCCACCGACACAGCCGCCCGGGCACGCCATGACCTCAACGAAGTCATAGCTCACGCGGCCGTCGCGAATCGCGTCGAGCAGGCGGGCGGCGTTGCCCAGCCCGTGCGCCACGGCGACGCGTACCTTGGTGCCATCGATATCGGCCACGGCCTCCTTCCAGCCGTCCAGGCCGCGCACATCGGTAAAGAAGTCGGCGTCGGGGTTCTTGCCCGTCACCAGGTAATAGGCCGAGCGCACGGCGGCCTCCATCACGCCGCCCGTGGCGCCAAAGATCACACCTGCGCCCGTGCCAAAGCCCAGCGGCGTGTCGAGCGGCTCCTCAACCAGCGTATCCACGCTCACGTGGCTCGCGCGGATCATGCGCACCATCTCGCGCACCGTCAGTGCAACGTCCACGTCGGGCGTGCCGTCCTCGCCCACCATGCTCGGCAGCGCGCACTCGGCCTTCTTGGCCGTGCACGGCATCACGGACACCACAAACAGGCGCTCGGGCTCCACGCCCAGCATCTTGGCGTAGTAGGTCTTGGCGATGGCGCCGAACATCTGCTGCGGCGACTTGGACGTGGACAGGCTGTCGACAAACTCCGGATAGCGCGCCTTCACAAAGCGCACCCAGCCCGGGCAGCAACTCGTGAACATGGGCCAGCCGCGGCTGTCGCCCTCGCCCTTGGAGGCAGCGCCCAGGCGCTCGAGCAGTTCGGAGCCCTCCTCCATAATGGTGAGGTCGGCCGAGAAATCGGTATCGAACACGTACTCAAAGCCCACGCGACGCAGCGCACACGCCAGGCGCTCGACGGTGGCCGCCTCGCGCGGAATGCCGAGCTCCTCGCCCCAAGCGCTGCGCACGGCCGGCGCAATCTGCACCAGCACGATCTTGTCGGGATCGGCGAGAGCATCGAACACGGTCTCGGTATCGTCGCGCTCGCGCAGTGCGCCCGTCGGACAATGCGTAATGCACTGGCCGCACGCGACGCAATCGGTCTTGCCGATTGGCACGCGCCCGCGGGTACCCACGGCGGTATGCGTGGCGCGGTTGGTCAGGTCCCAGATCCCTAGGCCCTGTACGCTCTCGCACACCTTAATGCAGCGCATGCATTTAATGCACTTGTCGTTTTCGCGGATGATGGGGAAATCGAAATCCCAGCCCTCGCCCGTCAAATGCCTTTGATACGGCAGATAGAAAATGCCCAGGTCATTGGCGATGGTCTGCAGGTTGCAGTTACCACTGCGCACACAGCTCGTACAGCGCGAGTCGTGCTGGGACAGCAGCAGCTGCACGTTGGTGCGACGCGCCTCGCGGGCCTTGGGGCTGTTGGTGTGGACCACCATGCCGTCGAGCACGTAGTTGTTGCAGGCGGCAACCAGCTGGTCGCAGCCCTCAACCTCGACCACGCACACGCGGCAACCGCCGATCTCGTTTAGATCGCGCAGGTAGCACAGGGTGGGAATCTGGATGCCGGCGGACTTGGCCGCATCCAGGATCGTGGTGTGCTCGGGAACCACGACCTCGCAATTATCGATAGTGAGCTTGACCATGTTATGCGCTCCGTTTTCGGTGTTGTCGCTGACGGTGGTTTTGTTGGGCTCTACCATTCCAGGTTCCTCCCTCCGCGGAACGCGCCAAAGCCAAAGTGATCGCAACGCAGGCAGCGGCTCGCCTCCTGGCGCGCCTCCTGCTCGGTGAAACCCTGCTCGACCAGATCCCAATCGTGAATACGCTCGCCGGCCTCGCGCTCGCCCAGCTCGCAGCGGCCGCACTCATGCTTGCCCTTAAACTGGACGGTCGGCAGCTCGACCTCGAGCTTGATCTTGTGGTCAAAGCCCAGGTAGCGGTCGATATTTGCCGAAGCCACGCGGCCGGCGTTGATGGCACGGATGACGGTGGCGGGACCGGTCTGGCAGTCACCGCCGCTAAAGAGGCCATCGAAGTTGGGCACGGCGCCATCCGAATCGGTGACCACGCAGCCCCACTTACAAGCGATGCCCATGTCCTCAAACGGCTTGGAATCGATGTCCTGGCCAATGGCCACAAACACGCGCTCGCAGGGAATGACGCGCTCGGGCGTGGCGGCGGCACGCGGGGCCGGACGCCCACGACGGGGCTCGCCGATAATCTGCGGCTGCACGCGCAGGCCACTCACGCGACCTTCCTCGCCCGTCTCGATAGCGAGCGGGGCGGTCAACTCCAGCACCTCGCAGCCCTCGGCCTGGGCACCGGCGATCTCGGCGTCCTGGGCCGTCATGTCGCAGATGCGACGGCGGTAGACGATGCTCACCTTTTCGGCACCGCAGCGCACGGCGGAGCGCGCCACGTCCATGGCCACGTTGCCGCCGCCGATGACGCACACGCGCTGGCCGCTCAGGTCGGGCAGCTCGTCGTCGCCGATGGCGCGCAGCATCTTGACGGCCGACTCCACGCCGAGCGCTTCCTCGCCCGGAAGGCCGAGCTTCTTATCGCTGTGGGCGCCAATGGCCAGGTAGACGGCATCGAACTCGTCGCGCAAGCGGGCAAGCTCCTCGCCGTTGACGGAGTGATCGAGCTCAACGTCGATGCCGGCGCTCAAAATCCAGTCGATCTCGGCCTGCAGGCGCTCGCGCGGCAGACGATAGCTGGGGATGCCATAGCGCAGCATGCCGCCCAGGTGGTGGCGCTGCTCAAAGATGGTCACCTTATGGCCCATCACGGCCAGGTAGTAGGCGCAGGAAAGGCCGGCCGGGCCGCCGCCGATCACGGCGACGCGCTTACCGGTGTTGTCCACTACATGCGGTTTGTGGTCGTTGAGGTCGCTGTGCTCAACGGCAAAACGCTTGAGGGCGAGGATGTTCATGGGGTCGTCGACCATGCCACGGCGACAGTGCATCTCGCAGGGATGCTCGCACACCAGGCCGCAGACGAGCGGCAGCGGGTTATTCTTGCGGATGACCTTGACGGCATCGGCATAGCGGCCGGCCTCGACGAGCGAAATGTACCCGGGAATGTCGACGTGCGCCGGGCAGCCCGAGACGCACGGGACGCGGGCCTCGCGGTCAAAGCCGCAGGAGTGCTCGCGAATGTGATGCTCAAAATCGTCGCGGAAGCCGCGAATGGCCGTGAGCGCCATGGCGCCAGCTTCGTAGCCGATGGCGCAGTCGCTCGAAAGGTAGATGGTGCGGGCCGTGCGCTCGATAAGATTGAGCGTGGACTCGTCGGCGCGGCCCTCGAGCACATCGGCGAGCAGATCGCTCAGCGCGCTCAGGCCCACGCGGCAGGGCGTGCACTTGCCGCAGCTCTGGGTGGAGCACAGGTTGACGAGCGCCGCCGTAAACTCGACGGGGCACGGGGCGAGCGAGCTCACCGCCAGACGACGTCCGAGTGCATCGTGCAGGTCGTCCATGACGGCCTGAGCGTGGCTGCGTTCCATTACGTGCAGTCGAGCCATAAGATCCCCTCTCACATGGCAGCCCGGAGGCGAGGCCGGGCGAAATTGCTACACGCACAACACTGACCTAAAAAGTTGTGAGGTCTCCATACGGTTCGGCAGGCGGTATAAAATGTCACCCTCAGCGGTGAAATAGAACATTACCGCAGATAAATGCCATATTTGATAAAACGCGTTACCAAATTGCAATATTCAATGTGAAAAAGAGCGCCTTACTATTTTTCCTTTTTGATCCGTTTTCCTCCGTCCCCTTCGGATCACATGATCCCTTGGGAACGGAGGAAAACGGATCGTTTTTGGTGCAAAAGGGCCAGGTTTGTTTGCACCAATCTCACTTGCGCTAGATGAAGAGCTCGCATTCCTTCCGCACGACGCAAACCTTGCTCAGCATCTGGGAAACAGCGGATAGCTTGTTGGGATCAAGCTTGCGAGCGCCTCGCGGACATACGGCAATGCAGCGCATGCAGGAGATGCACGCCTCGCCAGCTGCTCGTTTGGGGTCACCCTTGTCGATAGCACAAACGGGGCACGCCGCGGCGCATGCACCGCAGGAGACGCAATCCTCTGTTGCCTCGGGTGCCATGCGGTGACCTCCGGCTTGTTTATAAGGACGGTTGCCGGGAATAGAGGGCTCGGACGCATCCTCAGCCAACAGCTTTTGCTGAATTTGCTGCGCAAACTCTGCGAGCTGCGCCTCATCCTGCGCATCCGGACGACCGGCAGCAAACTGTCGCGCAATGGAATGTTCTGCAATGGCTGCAACTGCCGCGATCACCCGGAATCCCGCATGCTTCGCAACGTCCTCCAGCTCTACGAGCGTGTCCTCAAACGCGCGGTTTCCGTATACACAAACCAAAACAGCCCGAGCCCCGTTGCCGCGCACCATGCCCAACCGGTCAGCCACCACAGCCGGGATTCTACCGGCATACGCCGGCACAGAGATTACGGCCACGTCGTCCTCGGTCATCGAGACAGCGCTGAAATCTAGCCCGCTATCGGTCAGATCGACGGTAACGGTATTCTTGTCCAGTGCCCCGGCCACAAGGCCAGACACTTTCTGCGTTCCACCCGTCGGACTAAACACAATTTCGAATACGCTCATCGAGGCACCCTCCCCTACGCCTGGCAACGCGTCAAGCCGCTTTCACATCCAGCCAGAGTATACGGCACGTGGGGTCCCCGTTTTGATGCACCAAGCACCCCAATGCACCCACCCTACGCTGTCTGCCTCTTCGTTTTGTATAAATTACGGTACAAATTGTATATATTTACGGGATACCGCTGTGTTCTCCTGAGGTACCCCATCCTAGCCCGTGCAAAAAACGGAGTATTCTGCAACGTAACCACGCCAGCACCGCCGCGGGTGGGCAAAACTGTAGGGCGCCGTATCATTCTAAGTCCCGATATGGCGAGAATGACGCGCCCCTGCTCCGGAAAACGGCGAAATCTGACTCAGAACGCTCGCCAGGGATATCCGAAGGCCACCGTTGGCGACGTCGGATCATATGCAGACAACTCGAACTGCAGAATACTCCAAAAAATGCACGGCGCACCCCATGGGACCCATTGCCGCATGGCAGAAAACAGGTCCACGGCATCCTCTAGATGCATTCCCGAGGAAATCACATTTGAACTAGCGATCGGATACGACAAACAAAAAGGGCCCCGAGCGTAGTTGCTCGGGACCCTTGGTTCACCTCGCTCTAGCGGGCGATGCGCATCTTACTTGCGCTTGCCGCCGCCGTCGCCGGGGCGACGGGAGCTGCCACCGCGCTTGCCGCCACGGCTGTTGCCGTAGCTGCCACGGTTATCGCGACCGCCGGCACGGCCGCCACGGGAGCCGGCCTGGTTGCCGCCACGACCACCACGATAGCCGCCACGACGCTCCTCGCGGGTATCGTCGTAGTTGCGCCAGTCATCGCGACGATCGCGGCTGGCACGCGGGTCACGACGATCGCGCGACTCGTTAGAACGACCAGCGCCGCCGCGGCCGCCATTGCTGCGAGCACCCTCGCGACGCTCGCCGCCGCGGCTACCGCGCTCTTCAAAGCGCTTGCCGCCACGGGACTCACCGCCACGGGCACCTCGCTCACCGCGACCCTCGCCGCCACGGCGCTCATCGCGCCCGCCGCGCTCGCCATCGCGACCGGAGCGACGACGGTCACCCGAGCCGCGCTTGCCGCCGCGCGAACCACGGCCCTCGTCCTCGCGCTCGACACGGCGACGACCGCCGCGGTCCTCGTCCTCGCGGCGACGACGATGTGCCTCGCCCTGGAACTGCTTGGCACGACGCTCGGCACGGTTGCCGCGCGGGCCCTGCTCAACAGCACCAGCGCGCTCCTCGGCAGCCACCTCGCGAGCAACGCTCTCAACAGCCTCGTCCACGCGAGCCTGAACGCCCTCGCGCACGCGGGTCTTGCCGCCGCGCTTGGGACGGCTCGGACGCTCGCCATCGCCACGGCGCTCGTCGCGACCGCGGTTGGAACGACCAGCCACATCGCCGTAATCGTCGCCGTTGCGCTTGCCATCGCGACGCGCCTGCTCAAGCTTCTTCTTACTCTTGGACTTGCCGCGCTTGGTCTTCTTCTTCACCTTAAAGGCCGCAGGGTCGCGCTCGGGGTCAATCGCGGGCGGATTGGGCCCCACATTCAGGTCGCCGGCCTCGTAGATGTCGGCGGTCTTGTCCATGAGCTTCTCAATCTCGTAGAACTCATCGACGTCCTGCTCGGTTACAAACGTGATGGCCCAGCCCAGCTCGCCGGCGCGGCCCGTACGGCCAATACGGTGGATGTAGTCGGTCGGCTCGGCCGGTACATCAAAGTTCACGACGTAGCGCACGTCGCTAATGTCGATGCCGCGGGCGAGCACGTCGGTTGCCACCAGCACGTCGACGGTACCGTCGCGGAAAGCCGAAAGGGCACGCTCGCGCTGGGCCTGGCTGCGGTTGCCGTGAATCGCGGCGGCCTTGATGCCCTTGCGCTCCAGACGACGGCAGCAGCTGTCGGCGCGGTGCTTGGTGCGCATAAAGACGATGGTGCGCTCCGGGCCCTCCTTCTTGAGGAACTCGGGCAGCAGGTTGTTCTTGGCCTCGATGGACACCGGGAACACAAACTGGTCGACGGTGTCGGCGGTCGACGTGGCGGGCGCGATCTCCACGCGGGCCGGGTCGCTCACCAGATCGGTGATCTCACCCACGGCCTCCTCGTCGAGGGTCGCCGAGAACAGCAGCGTCTGGCGCTCGGCCGGCGTCTCGCGCACAATACGGCGAACGGCGGGCAAAAAGCCCATGTCGAGCATGCGATCGGCCTCGTCGAGCACCAGGACCTTAACCTCGTCCAGGTGGCAGGCACCCTGCTCGATCAGATCGACCAGACGGCCCGGCGTGGCGACCAAGATATCGCAGCCGTACTTGAGGGCAGCGGTCTGCGGCTTGTAGCTCACGCCGCCCACGACGGTCACGGCAACATGGCCCGTGACGTCGGCGATCTTGCTCGCGACCTCGTCGATCTGCTGTGCGAGCTCGCGCGTAGGGGTGATGACGAGCATCGCGGGACCGCGGCCGTTGCCCTCGGGCTTCTTGGCACCGCGACGGCGGTTACGGCCGCCACGATCGCGCACGGGTTTGGGAGGAGCGATGTGCTCCAGATTGTTCATGGCCGGCAGCAAGAAGGCGGCCGTCTTGCCGGTGCCGGTCTGGGCGGCGGCAAGCAGGTCACGACCCTCGAGCACCACGGGGATCGAACCGGCTTGCACGGGCGTCGGCGCCGTGTAGCCCAGGTTCTCGATCGCACGAAGCATCTCGTCCGAAAGCCCCAGCTCGTCAAAGGCGGGAAGGCTCTCGGTAGCGGACTCGACGGCCTGGGCAGCATTTGCCTCATCGGCGGCATCGAAGGCAGCCTGGGTCATGGCCTCGCGGGCCTCGTCCAGAATCTCGGCGTCTGTGACGTCGGATACAGAATTACGCATATGTTGTTGTTCCTTATCTGCACGCGCAATGGGCACGGCATACGGCCGCGCGGGCGTGCTTGGTAGTGCGCTAATACATACAAAAACGGGTGCGCACAGAGAGGACGTTGCTCAGCACGCTGGCGATCGCTTTGGCAGCCCTATCACGCGCCGTCCAGACGCAGCAGCTCTAAGCGATGGAGCAGATTCGCCGCCGGTTAGTATACCCGTGCTTCGCATGCCCCCACGTAAACCACAGATGACGAGGCGGACGAGGTGGGCCTGGCCGATTGTGTCAATCTGTAACAGATGCAGGGCAAAACCGGGTCCAAATGTTATAGAACAAGACAGAGGGGGATTTCCGTTCAGTCCAACCAAAATCTCTCGGTTTTCCTGCAATTTCGAACATGCGGCCTATAATGTTGCTTTGGTTACGCTATATATTGCGCAGCCATTTAATACGTCGCCCACCGGGGGCCATTAATTCCTATCGCCATATTGGCTAGGAAGCAACCAAAGGAGGTATCCGTGGCAGCAGAGACGCCTTGCTCGGTCCTCTATAACGATATTCGCTCGTTCGGCGGTCTTAAACATCTCGAGATCGCCCGAATGCTTATCAACGGAAACTCTTATCTCGGCAGTACCCTGCTCGAGAAATGCTCTTCCAACCGCTCGTATCTCACCCGTTACATCGTCCATCGCAAGCCTGACCAGTGCGCGCCCGCCATCTACAGCGACTTTACCGTCACCACGCTCAACCTTTCCGCGGCAATCTGCAGCAAGCTCGGCGGCGGCGAGTCCGCCTATCAGGCAATCGCCGAGCACTATCGCGGTCCGGCCGCCAACGAAATGATGTCGGCTCTCGCCAGCTACAAGCTGGACAGCCGCCTATATGCAAATGCCCTCAATCGCATCGACAACTTTGACGGCAATGCCGTGCGCGAGAAAAGCACGCTTTACCTTATGCTCTTTGTGGCAACGGGGGCGCTCGCCGATCCCGTTCAGGGCGTGGCCACCGTCGAGCGCTTTTGCGACAGCAAGACGGGCGGGCACTTTGGCACCACCGAAACTACCGTCGGACGTGGCTTTATGAGCAGCCTGGAGCAGCCGCACACCGTCGCTCCCAACCTCGGTCTGCTCAGAACCCATGCCGACAACTGCGCCGACATGCAAATCCATCCCCTCACACGCGATCCGCGCGGCACCGTGATTGGTTCTTTGCCCAAAACCTCGCCCAGCATCACCGATGTAGGCGCCGACGCCTCACGCGAGCATCTTCGTATTTGGCTCGAGGGTGAGCACTGGTACGCCCAGGGCCTTGGATCGACCAACGGCACAGTGCTCGAATCGGGCGCGGGCGACGGCGATATTGTGATTGAGCCGCCGCGCGACCAACGCGAACCCGGCAAAGTCTATCCCCCCGTGGAAATCGCCAACAGCGACAGGCTCCATCTGGGTCTCTACACGACATTCCTTGTCATTGTGGACTAGCACGGACAGCGATCGGAAGACGGTCGCCGTCAGTCTTTCGTCTTCTACCTTCTGCGTCGTAAACGACAATACTCAGCGGTACACGTGAGCAGTGCGGCTATCATGGTACTTTACCGATATCCGCACTGCTCACGTGTACGCGCGGCAACCCATGCCAGACAAAGGAACGCCATGGATACTACCGATAGCGCCTATGGCGACAAACTCATCCGTCTCGATACGTTCGATACCGCCGTAGCAGTCGACCCCAGCGCCGAGGACGATGCCAAGCGTCGGTTTATGACGCTTATTCTCCAAACGGCCCACCGCAACAACGGCAACATCGGGCACGTGCTGCGCGCGACCAACACGAGCGGCGAGGTCTTTGCCGTCAAGCTACTCAAGGACAACGCCATCCTTTCCGGCCAAGCCCCCGACCGCTCCGCCGAGCAATCGGCCGCGCACCTGGCCAACACCGCCGCGCTGTTCGAAGAGTACCGTCACTTGTGCACTGTCTCGCACCTGCGCGGATTTCCGCGCGTCTATGGCTACGGATCGTGCGAGGATGACCCTCTCATCCTCATGGAGTGGGTCGAGGGCACCTCACTCAAGCAGGCGCTGCCCCTGCTTCCGCACGACGCCTCGGGCGGGCTGACCACCCAGATGGTCGCCGCCGTCGGAAACGCCGTGCTTCGTGCGCTCTTGATGACCCAAGGCCTCGTGAATCCGGTCATCCATCGCGACCTGTCGCCTGCCAATATCATGTTCCGCACCTCCAGCCGAACGCTCGAGCAGCAGATTGCCGATTGTTCCTTTGACCCCTGCCTCATCGACATGGGCTCCGCGACCATGGCTCTCGGCGACGACACGATCACCCGGCGCGCCGACATCTGGCGCTTTGCCACACCCGCATACGCCGCGCCCGAGATGCTCACGCAGGATATCGAAGGCATCGCGGCCCTTCGCCGCTCGCCCGCGGTCGACGTCTATGCGCTTTCGAGCATTCTGTACCAGCTCTACAGCGGTCGCAAGCCGTTTGACTTTGAGTCGACGGACGCCGCTGCAACCGGCTCGTTCTATCTCGTAAAGACCAAGACCAAGCCGGCACCGCTCGAGCCGCGCTGCGAGGGCGATGAAGCGCTCGTCCAAATCATCATGAAGGGTCTCTCAGTCGAGCAGTGCGATCGTCCCACCGAGCAGCAGATGCTCGAGGTGCTCTCGGCATACCTCACCGATGCCGAATCCGAGGGCCGCGAAGGCACAGGAGACGAGGCCGCGATTGATATCGATTCTGGCACGCACCTTAAGGTCGACGTCGCCGGCGAGCGCGCACGAGAGATCCTGAATCAGGCCCGTCACGATGCCATGACCCGCCGCCGCTTTATTATCGGCGGCGCTATCGCAGCCGCTGCGGGGCTCAGCGTTATCGGGGCGGCAACCCATGGCTTTGGCATCCCCGACTACCTTGACGGCATCCGCGGTTCGATTGACGACTACACCTGGGATCAGCTGCAGGAGATTTCGCTCAAGATTAAGGCCGCCGAGACCCGTAGCGAGGCACGCGAGATTGCCAAGCGCTATCATCTGCTCGATGCCGATGGGCATATCCCCTATCCGTGTACGAAGCGTGTCACGCTCACCAACGGGCTGCAGGTTGGCGCGCAGCTTGTGGGCATCCGCCACGATGAGCTTCTGGACGGGACGGGCAAGGCCGGACTGACGTTTATGTTCGATGCGGGTATTGCCGAGCGCAACGCTGCGGCTGAACCGCCGAGCGCCGGCTGGGCAGATTGCGAGCTGCGGGAATGGCTCAACGGCGACGGCCTTAAGCTGCTGCCCAACGAGTTGCGCGCACTCATTAAAGGGGTCAAGAAGGTCTCGAACAATGTGGGCGCCGCCAACAGCGCATCGTGCCTGAGCGAGTTGCCCGCAACCCTTTGGCTGCCCGCCATGGTCGAGCTGTGCGGTACGCAACCGCCCGATTCGTTTACCGAGGACTATCACTACCTGGCAGACATCTACAACGGCGAGGGCAAGGAGTATCAGCTCTTCCGCGAGCTCAAGGTGAGCCCGTATTCCACGAACGAGACGATGGTCCGCCAGTGGAAGGGCAAGGACACCTGTTGGTGGGAGCGCACGGTGAGCCCCGACTCATCGGAGACCGAAGGCACGCTCTACATAAACCGTGTGGGCCACGACGGCGACGTCTTTACGTACGCAACGCCTGCGGAAAAGCCAAACAAGCTAACCTGTGTGATTCCCGGGTTCTGTATCTAGGCGGCGGGCGTCTTGCCGTGACGGGACCCCTCCCCGGCAGTTGTCTCGATCTGTAACACTAGCTCGGCAGACACAGGTCTAGATGTTACAGAACGAGACAAACCCCAACCCCGCGAGACAACATCTCAATCTGTAACATCTAGCAGGCAAAACGGTCCTCAGATGTTACAGATTGAGATGATTGGTTGGGACGGTCCATCGGCCAACCAACTATCCTCATCTGTAACGAAATGTCATACATTTCTTTCTGTACTGGACACCCCCAGGGGGTATGGGTGTATAGTATCGGCGGGTTAACAATTCCAACACCGAACTACAGAAAGGAGAAGCCATGGCTCAGGATAAGTTCGATGTGGGTGGCATGACGTGCGCCGCCTGCCAGGCGCATGTGGACCGCGCCGTGAGCAAGCTCGACGGCGTCCAAAGCGTCGCGGTCAACCTGCTCGCCGGCTCCATGCTGGTGGACTACGACCCCGCGCAGGTCTCCCCCGACGATATCTGCACCGCCGTCGACCGTGCCGGCTACTCGGCCTCGCCCATCAGCACGGGCACTGACGCTGTCCAAAGCGGCAGCTCGCAGGCCAGGTCTGGCGTCACCCATATGGAGTCGCCGACCAAAAAGCTGGAGGCCGCCGCCTCCGCCATGCGCGCCCGCCTCATCATCTCGATCGTATTCCTCATCCCACTGTTCTACATAGGCATGGGGCACATGCTCGGCTGGCCGCTGCCCGGCATCTTCACCGACCACACCCACAGCATGACGCTCGCGCTCACCGAGCTCGTCCTGCTCATTCCCATCGTCTACGTCAACGACGCGTACTTTATCAACGGGTTTAAATCGCTCGCGCACGGCGCACCCACCATGGACGCCCTTATTGCCGTGGGCGCCACCGCCTCCATCGCCTGGTCGCTCTACGCCATGTTCATCATGGCCGACCAATTAGCCGCGGATCAGGTCCACGAGGCCATGATGACGGGCATGGACAATCTGTATTTTGAGAGCGCCGGCACGATCTTGTCGCTCGTTACCGTGGGCAAATACCTCGAGACGCGCAGCAAGTCAAAAACCGGCGGCGCCATCGAGGCGCTGATCGACCTGGCGCCCAAGACCGCGACCGTCGTGGCAGAGGACGGCAGCGAGACCACCGTCGACGTCGACAGCATCCTTCCCGGCCAGGTCCTGCGTGTGCGCCCCGGAGAGTCCATCCCTGTCGACGGCGTCGTACTCGAGGGCGCTTCGGCCGTGGACGAGAGCGCGCTCACCGGCGAGTCCATCCCCGTGGAAAAGACCGCCGGCGACACTGTCAACGCGGCCACGGTCAACCGCACGGGCTCGTTTACCTTCCGTGCCACACGCGTGGGCGCCGACACGTCGCTCGCCAAGATTATCCAGCTCGTCGAGGACGCCAACGCCGCCAAGGCGCCTATCGCCCGCATGGCCGACAAAGTCGCCGGCGTGTTCGTGCCCGTGGTGTTCGTGATCTCGGCTGTGACCTTTGCGGTGTGGATGGCACTGACCGGCAGCACAAACGAGGCGCTCACCTCCGCCGTGGCCGTGCTGGTGATCAGCTGCCCGTGTGCGCTGGGCCTGGCCACGCCCGTCGCTATTATGGTCGGCACCGGCAAGGGCGCCGAGATGGGCATTCTGTTTAAGAGCGCCGAGGCGCTGGAGAACCTGCGCAGCGTGGGCACCGTGGTGCTCGATAAGACGGGCACGGTCACCCGCGGCAAGCCTGCCGTGACCGATATCGTGGTAGCCACGCGCGCTGACGGCTCGTCCGCCATGAGCGAAAAGGCGCTGCTCAAGCTGGCCGCCGCGCTGGAGCGCTCAAGCGAGCACCCGCTGGCCGAGGCGATTATGGCCGAGTGCGAGACACGCGGGATCGTCGCGCGCATGGTCGAGGACTTTGCCGCCGTGCCCGGGCGAGGCGTTACGGCACGCGAGGGGCAAAACGCCATTGCCGCCGGCAATATGCGCCTGATGGACGAGTTGGGCGTTACCGTGCCCGCGGGTCTTGCCGAGCAATTTGCCGTCGAAGGCAAGACGCCGCTGTTCTTTGCCAAGAACGGCGAGCTTGCTGGCACCATTGCCGTGGCTGACGAGGTCAAGGAGACGAGCTCCGGGGCCATCGCCGCACTGCGCTCGCTTGGCGTCGACGTGCGCATGCTCACCGGCGACAACCGCGTGACGGCCGAGGCCATCGCCCGCCGCGTGGGGCTGAGCAGCGAACAGGTCATCGCCGACGTCCTCCCCGCCGACAAGGAACGCCGCGTGCGCGAACTGCAGGATGCGGGCGGCAAGGTCGCCATGGTGGGCGACGGCATCAACGACTCCCCCGCCCTGGCGCGCGCCGACGTGGGCCTTGCTATCGGCACCGGCGCCGACATCGCCAAGGAGGGCGCCGACGTGGTACTCATGCGCAGCGACCTCATGGACGTCGCCCGCGCCATCGAGCTTTCACGCGCCACGATCCGCAACATCAAGCAGGACCTGTTCTGGGCGCTGTTCTACAACGGCATCGGCATTCCACTGGCGGCGGGCGTGTTCTTCCCGCTCACCGGATGGCAGCTCTCGCCGATGTTTGGCGCCGCGGCCATGAGCCTGTCGAGCGTATGCGTCGTGTCCAACGCGCTGCGCTTAAAATCCTTTAAGCCAAAAGTGGCAAAATAAGCTCACCATTAAGTCCATTTAGAACGGGTTTTCCAGGTGCCCGAGATTGACCTGAAAGAGGAGCGACGCGTACTTTGGTACGCGAGCGACGGCTTGAAGGTCAAGGTCGGGTGCCTGGGAAAGCCGACACAACAGAGAGGAATACCCATGCGATACACAATCAAGACTTCCGGCCTTATGTGCGGCCATTGCGACGCCACCGTCGAGACGGCGCTGCTCAACGTTGCCGGCGTGACCGACGCCGACGCCGATCACGAGACTCAGACCGTACAGGTGGAGTGCGCCGACACCGTAACCGCCGAGCAACTCGCCGCCGCTGTCGAGGCCGCGGGCGAGAAATTCCACGCCCTGTCTGTGACCGCCGCATAGCAGTCGCTGCCTACTGAATCCTCAGAAGTTGCGGTGAAATACGGACTGTTGTGCCGCCCTAGGCCTTTAAACGGTCCGTATTTCACCGCAACTGACGGGGACATCCGGAAGATCGACCAGAAACGAGGACCCGACATGATGGCAGACCATAAATCGGTGACCCGCATGCTCAAGACGGCACGCGGTCAGATCGACGGCATCCTGCGGATGGTCGAGGAGGACCGCTACTGCGTCGATATCTCCACGCAGCTCATGGCCACACAGGCGCTCCTCGCGCGCATTAACGCCGACGTGCTCAAGGCGCATATCGAGGGCTGCGTGACTTCGGCAATCGAATCGGGCGACGAAGACCTCAAAGCCGCCAAACTCGCCGAAATCGAACGCGTCGTCGACAAACTCTCCAAGTAATTGGGGCATTGGGGACAGGTACGTTTGCACCGTCTTGGTATTCCGGGGACAGGTATGTTTGCACCACATTGGTGCAGATTAACCTGTCCCCCTTGCTCTAAATCGGGTATAAAGGCGTGCAGCATATCGAACGAAAGGCAATTTGCATGAATGACTTTATGAAGGGTCGCAATGGTGCCGATGAACTCACCATCGTGATGGGTTTTGCCGGCATCGTCATCGCGATGATCGGATCGATAGCCCGCATCCAGTGGCTCAGCTGGATTGCCATCGCCGTAATCGTGATTGGCGTGCTGCGCGGCCTGTCCAAAAATATCGACGCACGTCACAAGGAGAACGAGGCCTTTGTCGCCGCGACTGCAAACGTCCCCTGCCTGGGCAAATTCGTCGCCAGCTTGAGCGGCGGAACCGCAGCGGCCAGCACCTCACGCGCGGCCGGCACCAGTAAGGAAGACTTTGAGCGTGCCAAGCGCACGGCCAAGAAGATGTGGAAGGGCCGCAAGACCACGGCCTATCTCAAGTGCCCCAACTGCGGCCAGATGCTCTCCGTCCCCAAGGGCAAGGGCAAGATCCGCGTCACCTGCCCCAAGTGCCACGCCAAGATGGAGACGCGCTCCTAGCCGCCATACCATAGGACAAATAAAAGCCGAGGCCTCGCGCTGAGACCTCGGCTTTTTGTATGCGACAACGGAGCTGTCCCTTTGTCACACCTATGCTACGCCGTCGCGGGCCAGCTCCTCAGCCAGCGCTTCGGCTGGCATGGCCATAATCGCGTCGAGCTCGGCATCCACCTCGGGGATGCGCTTCACCTTGAGTTTGCACACCAGATCGCCGCGACACATCACGTGCATCGGCTCACGCAGAGCGCACAGGTCATCGAGCGGGTTCTCGCGCGTCACCAAGATATCGGCGGCCTTGCCGCACTCGATCGTGCCAGTCTCGCCGTCCAGCCCCAGCAGCTCGGCGTTGACTTGCGTAGCCGTATGCAGTGCGAAGGCGTTGCTCACGCCGACATACTTGGCAAAATAGGCCACCTCACGCCACATGTCGTACTGCGTCACGAACGGGCAGCTCGAGTCCGTACCCAGGCCCACCTTAACGCCAGCTTCCAGTGCGGCACGGGCGCTCTCGATAATGCCCGAGCACACGATATCGCCGTTCTTCTTTTGCGTATCGGTCGAATGGGTCTTTTTCGGGTCGAGCAATACAAACGGCAGCGCCGGGCTGATAGTGCAGGTAACACTGGGCGCACGCCCCTCGAGTTGCGTGCCCGCGGCGCCACGGTACAGCTCCAGAATCTCGGGCGTCAACGGAGCGCCGTGCTCAATCGTGTCAACGCCGGCCTCAAGCGCGGCCTTCACGCCCTCGGTGCTCTCGACATGGGCCATGACCGGAAGGCCAACCTCGTGCGCCGCCTTGCACGCCGCCGCGGCGACATCGACCGGCATGCGCAGCACGCCCGGCTCGCCCACTTCAGTCGCGTCGAACACGCCGCCCGTCACGAACAGCTTAATGACGTCGGCACCACGCGCATACAGGTCGCGCACCTGTTCGGCTGCCTCGGCGGGACTGTTGGCCACCTGGGCGAACAAGCCCGCACCATGGCCGCCCGGCACCGTGACGCCCGTTCCCGGCGCCACCAGGCGAGGACCTTGATACTTGCCGGCATCGATAGCATCGCGCACGGCCAGATCGGCAAACAGCGGATCGCCCGCGCCGCGCACCGTGGTCACGCCGCTTGCCAGCTGCTGCTGAGCGCTGCTCTTGAGGATATGGCGCACGATGGCGCGGCCCACGGGATTGTCGAGCTTCTTCATCAGCGCGCCCGCATCGCCCGCCGAAACCGGCTTGCCCGAACCGCACAGATGCACATGCATATTGATGAGGCCTGGCATGAGATACGCACCTGCCAGGTCGATAACCTCGGCCCCCGCTGGAGCTTGGGCCACGGCGCTCGGTCCCATCCAGGTGATGACACCGCGCTCAACGGCCACGGCCATATCGGGCTGCGGCTCCATATGCTCCGAGCCATCCAGGACGGTCGCATTGATAAACAACGTGGGACGATCGGCAGTCGCCATATCGAGCTCCTCCCTCACGATTAACATGAACATTTGTCCATTATTACCTAGTCCCGCTGGATTGCTGCAGACGCATCGGCTAACGGAGGGAAGAGGGGATGTGGGGGGACGGAATACGTTGCAGTCCCACCCCAGCGACACCAGGGAAATGTCTCGAACTGTAACAGGTACAGGGTTATTGGGCCCCTTGCTGTTACAGATCGAGACAAAACCCCTCAGCGCCCATACCACCGGCATCTCCATTCCTCAGCCAAATCGGCCCGTCGCGGAATACCCGCCAGCCTCATCTTCTCAACCAGCTTCCCCGGATTCTTGAGCTCATCAAACGTAAACCGAAGCACCTTGTGCCCGAGCATTGTCAGATGAGATTCCCGCTGACGCTCTGCCACGAATGGGTCGACCGGCTCCCGGGCCTCGCCGCTCTGCAGGGTGTACTTCCCCTTACCGTCCAGCTCGCCAATCACGCACGTTCCCTCCTCGAGCCGCCAAAAAAAGTCGACGCGAAACACCTGACTCGGATCGAGCGGGTCGCGAAACTCCACCTGCAGCTCCGGAACCGGAAAGCCGTACGCAATAAAGAACGCTCGGAACCGAGACTCGCCGCCGTTTTCGGACAGCCCGTCCGCATACGACGCAATCGCCTGTGCCCTGCGATACCCTCGCCTGCCCTCGCAATCGGCGCGGAGGCGCTCGCACAAATCCCCACGTGATACGTCTTTCACCCGCAGTGCAGAATCGGCAATCGCCAACCCGTAGGAGAACGGCGCACGCAGCAAGCAATCCTCCGCCGTGCGCCAAAACGACGTCACCCGCACGCCGTCGACGCGCTCGAGCGCGCCCGCAATCTGCGGACGCAACAACCTGCACCCGCCGCTCAACGTCACCGAACAGCAAGTCTTAACAAGGAAACGCGGCCCGAGCAGATCATTCGGCACCTCCAGACCCCATATCAGCGCGGCGTCATATCCCCAAAACGCCCAATCGGGATGAAATTTCGCAAGCCCTTTGATAGTCCTCAGCGCTCGCTCCGCCGGCGTCAATGCATCCCAATCATGCTGAAAACAGAACAGGTACGGCTCGGGCTCCGCGATATCGTCGGTTCCAACATGGCGTCGCAGCCACATGAGCTCGGTATTGTCATGCGTTGCGAGCAGCGCACCTTGCTTGGCCGTCTCCGCGAGCCGCGCGAGCATCCTATTCCGCGCCAACGTGTTGCGAGTCGCATGTTTGTGTTTGAGAACGGTATTAGGCACTTTCATCACCACCACGTCAGACAAATGGACCATCGTCACCGTTGCCTCCGCTGACAAATGTCTTGATCTGTAACAGGAAGACCGATTTTTAGCCGCTAGATGTTACAGATCGAGATCTTTCGACACCGCGTCCAACCTTTGTCTCAATTTGTAACAGGTAGGTCGAGTTTTGGCCTGTAGATGTTACAGATTGAGACATTCCCCCAACCAGGTGCCAAACGTCTCGATCTGTAACAGTTAGACGTTCTCCAGCCCCCCAAACGTTACAGATTTAGACAAACCAGCGGCGCCCAAGCGTTCGTCTCAATCTGTAACAGGTAGACCGGTTTTTTGTCCCTAAACGTTACAGATTGAGACAAAGTCAGGGGCAGCAGAGCGACACCAGTAACACCCCCTACTCCCACTCCTGCTCGTAGATGTTGAGCGACTTTACGTACCGCCCCTGGGCGCCCATGATGTCGCGGACCAGACGCAAGAAGAAACTGATGCACGAGGTGTCAAAGCCATCCTGCAGGTCCTCCGGATGCACCGCACCAGGCCCATCGACCGCCGTGTCACTCAGGCGTGCGATGTCATACAGATAGAGTTGTCCCGCCGTCAGCCAGACATCGTCGACGCAGGCGAGGCGCACCGCAATCGCTCCGTCGCTCCAATGCTCCTTTTGCACGATATGCGGATCGTAGACGTCAAAGCGACGGTCGGTGCGTGTGTCCTTCAGCGCGACCATACCAGTCGCAGGATCCTTGTCCAAAATGCCAAAGCGCGAGAAATACTGCGTGTCGTATACCTGCTCGAGCCGCTTGAGCGAGGCAGGCGAAAGCGATGCCGGCGGCTCATCAACATACAGCTCGAGCAGCGTCTTGCCATGGCGATAGGGGCGCTCGAAGAGCAGCCAATCGGTAAATGCCATGTTGTAGGCCATGATTTCGTTTTGGGAAGGCTCGGTGCAATAGCCGAGCCACGGGTCGACAATGATCTCGAACTGCTCGCGCGCCGGCTCCAAAAACTGAAACTTCCGCAGCATCCAAAAATGGGCCATGTCGGCAATATCGTTACCGACGGCTTCGGCCAGATGCGCTCGGTCTAAAACGTGGTCAGTCACGGCATCCTCCTCAAACTGATGAACCTCAATTTGAGCTTACGAGGAGGGTGGGCAGCCACTGTCAGCACGGACAAAATAGGCCTCCGGCTGCAAACCAACTGCTGACCAAACACTTGACGGGATGCTTGACCGAAAATGCGCACCGCAATAAAACCGCAGGTAAACATAGACGGCCAACCCGCCCTTTTGAGCCATATGCCCACAGCCACCACAGAAACAACAGGTGACCACAGCTCAAAAAGACGCCGAATGGACACTCGCGCGTCGACAAACGAACAAATCGGTCGCAAACCCGCAAGAAGTGTCCCCGAATGCCGACCCAAAAGGAACGTCCCCAGCATGCCGGCACTTGGGGACGCTCCTTATGTGCCGGCAGTTGGGGACAGCCCTTGACGATTCAATTGTGAACAGCCGCCTTACAGCTCCAGCGCCTCGGCGACTTCGGCAGCGCAGGCCAGGGCGTCGGCCATGGCGCTTACCACGAGCGAACTGCCATTGCGAGCATCGCCGGCCACGTATACCGGTGTGGCGCCCGCGGCGACGCCGTCGACACGCGCCGCAAGATGCGAGCCCTCGGCAGCCATCACAGGCAGCGGACGACCAGCAGTGGCAACGGACACGCCAACGGCGTCGAACACACCGTGCTCCGGGCCCGTAAAGCCGCAGGCGATGAGCACCAGCTGCGCCGGCACTTCGCGCTCGGAGCCCGCAATGCGTTCAGGCTTGCCGGCCGACCAATCCAGATCGACCACGCGCAGGCCCGCTGCCGCGCCCTTCTTATCCAGCAGTACCTCGAGCGTATCCACGCCCCAGGCACGCATCTCGCCATCCATCGCAGCGATAGCCTCCTGCTGGCCGTAGTCGGTCTTCTTCACATTGGGCCACTGCGGCCAGGGGTTGCTCGCCGCGCGCTTATCGGGCACAGCCGGCAAGAACTCAAACTGGCGCACGCTGCGCGCGCCTTGGCGCACCGCGGTACCCACGCAGTCGTTTCCCGTATCGCCGCCGCCAATGACCACAACGTCCAGGCCGCGCGCGTTCACCGCGGGCTCACCACCATCGAGCACCGAGACGGTCGAGGCCGTCAGGTAGTCCACGGCATACACCACGCCCGGGGCATCCACATTCGTAGCCGAAAGCCCGCGCGGGGCACGGGCACCAGCAGCCACCACAACGGCGTCAAAGCCATTGAGCTTGGCTGTTACCGCAGGGTCCGTCACGTCGGCGCTCAGCTCAAACACAATGCCCAGCTCGCGCATGAGCGCCACGCGACGCTCGACCACGGACTTCTCGAGCTTCATGTTGGGAATGCCGTACATGAGCAGGCCGCCCGGGCGGTCGTCACGCTCAAACACCGTCACGCGGGCACCGCGACGCGCGAGCTCCCACGCAGCCACCAGGCCAGCAGGACCGGAGCCCACCACGGCGACCGTGGGCGCGTCCTCTCCCGCCGGCTCAAAGCGACGCGGACCGCCATTTGCCCACTCATGGTCGCTGATCGCACGCTCGTTGTCATGGATCGTCGTGGGCTGGCCATCGACCGAACCCAGGTTGCACGCGGCTTCGCACAGCGCCGGGCACACGCGACTCGTGAACTCGGGCATGGGCGAGGTGAGCGACAGACGCTCGGCAGCCTCGTCCCAGCGGCCGCGGTACACCAGCTCATTCCACTCGGGAATCAGGTTGTGCAGCGGGCAGCCGCTCGGGTGTGCCTTGCCAAAGCTCGCACCCATCTGACAAAACGCCACGCCGCACATCATGCAGCGGCTCGCCTGAGCGCGACGTGCATCGTCATCGAGCTCCACGTACAGCGGATCAAAATCATGGCTGCGCTCCTCCACGGGGCGAAGCTCGTGGGTCACGCGATCGATATCAAGAAAAGCACCGGGCTTACCCATGGCACTTACGCCTCCTTCTTGGTCGAAGCAACAGAGCCGGCAGCGCCGCCCGCGACATCAAAGCGGGCAACATCAGCAGCGTCGGCGCGACCGGTCACGATGTCAAACGCCAGCTCCTCAGCCTGCGCATGCGTCTTGCCGGCAGCCTCGCCCGCGGCGACAATCGCCAGCACGCGCTCATACTCGGTCGGAATGACCTTCACAAAGTGCTTGCTCATCGTCTCAAAGCTGTAGAGCAGCTTGATGCCACGCGGGCTCTGCGTCGCGTCCACGTGCTCCTGGATGAGCTCGCGAATCTGCGCCAGCTCGCCGGCCGTCGGGGCCTTGAGCTCAACGCTCTCGTGGTTCACACGGGCATCGAGCGTGCCGTACTGGTCAAAGACATAGGCCACGCCACCCGTCATACCGGCAGCGAAGTTCTGCCCGACCTCGCCCAGGATGAGCGCCAGACCGCCCGTCATGTACTCGCAGCCATGGTTGCCGCAGCCCTCGACCACTACGGTGGCACCGGAGTTGCGCACGGCAAAACGCTGACCGGCCAGGCCGTTAATGAAGCCGCGGCCGCTCGTAGCACCAAAGAATGCAACGTTGCCCACGATGATGTTCTCGTCGAACTTGTAGGTCGCATGCGGGTTGGGGCGCACCGACACCTCGCCGCCCGAAAGGCCTTTGCCAAAGTAGTCGTTGGCGTCGCCGCACACGTTGAGCGTAATGCCACGCGGAAGGAACGCGCCAAAGCTCTGGCCAGCCGAACCATCGCAATCGATGGTGATGGAGCCGGCGGGCAGACCCTCGGGATGCGCCTTGGTCACCGCGTTGCCCAAGATGGTGCCCACGCAACGGTTGACGTTGGCGATATCGGCGCGGAAGCGAATCGGACGCAGGTGCGCACGGGCATCGGCCGTATAGGGCACAAACAACGTGGAGTCGAGCGTCTTGTCGAGCTCACTGTCCGCAGCCATCTGCGGCAGGAAGTGACGACCGTCGGCACCCGGGATGTGGGCACCGAACTCGCAGGTCGCGCTCGCCAGCACGGGCGACAGATCGAGCAGGTTGGCCTTGCGGTTGCCCGGGACCTCAATCTGGCGCAAGCACTCGGGGTGTCCCACCATCTCGTCGACGGTGCGGAAGCCCAGGCTCGCCATGACCTCGCGCAGCTGCTCGGCAACAAAGAGCATAAAGTGCTCGACGTGCTCCGGCTTGCCGCGGAAGCCGCGACGCAGGCGACAGTTTTGCGTGGCGATGCCGGCCGGGCAGGTATCCTGCTGGCAGTCGCGCTGCATGAGGCAGCCCATGGAGATGAGCGGCATGGTCGCAAAGCCAAACTCCTCGGCGCCCAACAGGCAGGCGACAGCAACATCGGTGCCGTCCATGAGCTTGCCGTCGGCCTCGAGCACCACGCGCGAGCGCAGGCCGTTTTGCAGCAACGTCTGCTGGGCCTCGGCAAGGCCAAGCTCCAGCGGCAGACCGGCGTGCCAAATGGAATCGCGAGCAGCGGCACCGGAGCCGCCGTTGTGGCCGCTGATCAAGATCTTGTCGGCGGCACCCTTGGCAACACCAGTGGCGATGGTGCCGACGCCGGCCTCGCTGACCAGCTTGACCGACACACGCGCGCCGGGGTTGGCGTTCTTAAGGTCAAAGATCAGCTCTGCCAGGTCCTCGATAGAGTAAATATCGTGGTGCGGCGGGGGCGAGATCAGGCCGATGCCGTGGACTGGCGGACCTCGGCGATCCAGGGGTAGACCTTCTTGCCGGGCAGGTGGCCGCCCTCGCCGGGCTTGGCGCCCTGGGCCATCTTGATCTGAATCTCGAAGGCGCTGCACAGGTAGCGGCTCGTCACGCCAAAGCGCGCGCTTGCCACCTGCTTGATGGCGGAATTTTTATCCGTGCCCAGCCGCTCGGGCCTTTCACCGCCCTCGCC